>Ga0334889_1000697_pt1 | contig 49843 bp, 45 predicted proteins | sample GraSluR1_MG_2_FD_207222 | JGI IMG/M metagenome (GOLD analysis project Ga0334889, IMG submission 207222) | Sludge microbial communities from methane-producing bioreactor in Wageningen University, Netherlands - Granular Sludge_8_08-R1 | ecosystem: Engineered > Bioreactor > Anaerobic > Unclassified...
GGCGAAGACGAGCAGGCGAAAGGGGGCGAGCGACAGGATGTCGCGAGAGCGCCACCTCCTATGGACGGGAGATTGGCGCGGCACCCCTTGAGCCGCGAGACGAGCCGTTGGTGTTGCTCATGCGTAGCGCCCTGTCGGGCACAACTGATGCTCCCTTCGGTCGCTATTAAGGACGCTGGAGCGGAATATTTATGCAAGCAAATGCATAATTATTACTTTTTGCAGCGGAATCAATATATTAGAAGCGAAAATAATATAAATGATTCGCTTAATAAGCTTAAGCCATGAAATAATCGGGCTCCTCTTTGTTTATTGAGGATTATTGTTTTTGGCATGAAAGTCAAATTATTTGAGTAGCGGAAAATAATATTATTTATGACTCTAAAAGCAATACTATCCTTTGTTATAATGGACGGAAAAATAAGCTATACTTATTGGGGAACCCTGGTCTGAAAATATGTGATAAAAATAACGATTACAGTGAAATTGAGTCAGAGAACTTTTCCCTGACTCATCCATTATGAAGAGGTATTGATATGAGATTATCCGGATTTTCTGCCTGGTCACGGTTTTTTCGCGTTCTTTTTCTTTTTTTAAGCATATTCTGGGCTTTTTATTCGTTAAAGTTCAAAAAAATCTGGCACCGGAGAAATTGGCTTGAAGCCAAAAAAGAAAAACTCTATATCAGTGAAGCAGAGCGCTTTCGTAAAACTGCAGTAAGGATGGGAGGGCTATTAATCAAGCTGGGGCAATTCTTCAGTACCCGGGTTGATATCCTGCCCCAATCGAGCATAGATATTCTGGCAGGATTACAGGATGAAGTGCCCGGAGTAGTTTTTGCCGAAATCAAAAAAGTTGCGGAAGAAGAATTTTCCCGCCCCATAGAAGAAATATTCTACCAGGTCGATGAATCGCCGCTGGCTTCTGCTTCCCTGGGACAAGTTCACCGGGGAGAACTGGCTGGTGGGCAAATCGTGGCCATCAAAATACTTCGCCCCGGAATTGAAGAACTGATAGCGATTGACTTGAAAGCGCTTCGTCAAGTACTAAACTGGATAATAAGCTTTACCAACTGGGAAAGTTTTATTGACCTGGAAGCAATATACCAGGAGTTTGAAGAAACCGTATTGGAGGAGCTGGACTATATCCGTGAGGCTCATAATGCCGAGACTATTGCGGAAAACAGCCAGCACGATCCCGAACTAATAGTCCCAGGCATATTTTGGGATTATACCCGCAGGCGCGTTTTGACCATGGAATTCAAAGAAGGAATTAAGATTAACAATTTGGCGGCCCTCGACCAGGCGGGAGTGGACCGCCAGGCTATTGCCCGCAGGCTCTTGGAAATCTATGTCAAGCAGGTGCTGGTTGATGGCTTTTTTCATGCTGACCCTCATCCGGGAAATCTTTTTGTTACCAACGATGGCCGCATAATCATGGTCGATTATGGTATGGTAGGTACCATTACAAATGAATTGCGGGATCAGCTTCTGGAGATGGTCTTTGCGCTGGTAAAAAGAGACTACCCGAGCGTAGTGGACTACTTGAAAGAGATAGGCTTTTTACGCTTTGATGCCGATAATGAAACCATAACCAGAGCTGTGGGCATATTTATTGAACATGTTTTGGGGAGAAGAAAAGACATGAGCAGTCTTGACCTAACGAGCTTCTTGGAAGACCTGGAAGTCTTGCTGTATGAGCAACCTTTCCAGATTCCAGCCAATTTCACCTTTTTGGGGAGGGCTCTGGGAACCTTGTATGGTATTTGTATTGCTCTGGACCCGCAGATTGACTTTTTGGAGGTGTCCAAACCCTATGTCGACCAGCTTGCTCCGGCTAAAGAAATCTGGAGCCTGGTGAAAGAAAAAACTGCAAATTTCTTTGCCTCTTGGATAGAAATACCACCGCTGATGGAAAAGGTATTGTTGCGGATGGAAAGAGGGGAAATTAAACTAAAGCTCCCCTTGCGCAGTCTTAATGAGAAGATACAGGAAAACACCCGGGCGCAAAAAATGCAGGCCTGGGCTATAGTTTTCGGTTTTTCGCTGCTAAGCTCCATATACCTCCTGGCCAATGACTTCTTATTCCTATCTCGTTATGCCTTCGCGTTCTCAGCCCTCTCCTTCCTTTTGCTTCTTTACCAAAATCGCTCACCCAAAGCCTGGAAGGCCCCCCATCCTCCGCTTGGGAAGAAAGGCCGGAAAAAGCAGAACAAAAAGTCCTAATATCTCCGTCTTTTGCCAAGCAAAAGCACATATCCTTATTTATTCTGTTTGCAAAAAAGCGCCCCCTTTTTTGGGTGTTTGTATACCCTGACAAAATACTTGTATTTTTATGTAGAAATATATGATAAGATGTAAGTAATAACGCATGGAAAATCCAGGACTAATGCCTTAGTTTATCCAGAAAACAACTGAGGGTAAAAGAGTACCAAATTATCAGTTTCTAATGTTTAATAAAGCTTACTGGGCGGTGATAAATTGTCGAATAAAGACGAATTTATTAAAAACCTTTCTTCTGAAGATGAAAGGGAAAGAGCGTTTGCGGTAGAAGACATTGTTTATGAGGGAATACCGGAAGCTATTGACTTGCTGGTAGCACAGCTGGAAATAGAATCCTCTCAATTTGTCCGCGAAGTAATCATTAGAAATCTTCGGATCCTGTCAAGTTCAGAACTGGTAGAAAAGACCATCCCTCTTTTGCATAGTGATGATGCCTTCATTCGCAATGCGGTCATTGAGATACTTTCGGAGCAGGATGAACTGGCAATTTCCTACATAGAACCTTTGCTGGATAATCCGGATAAAGATATCAGAAAATTTGCCGTTGATATCCTTTTTCAGCTGCAGAGTACTCACTCGGCTGCAGTTATCGCCCGGGGCCTGGATGATCCGGATATTAATATTAAAATAACCGCGGCAGAATACTTGGGAAGATTAGAGGCCAGGGCTCATATTGCTGGCATTAACCGGCTTTTTCTTGCCAGTAACAATTTGCTTTTGCGCTGTACCTGTTTAGAGACCATGGCTATACTGGGTGATGAGGATTCAGCCCGATTGGTTGCCGAGTTTTATCCTCAACCTGAGCAAATAAGCGAACTGGAATTGTATTCATATTTAAAATATTTGGCCCGGCAGGGAACGGAAGAGTACCTGCCTTTTGTTTTTTCGCTAATGAAAAGCAAAGGGAAATTAATGGCCAAAGAGATAATCAATACTATTGAGGGTATACTGCGGCGCAGTGGCGCCGTTTATTTGCCGGCGGGGATGGTGGAGGATCTAGCCCATTATATTGCCAGTGAAATCAATGTAATCAACAAATATGAATTACTGGTTTTCCTGGGCCATTTTAAAAACTCCGAAATTGGGCCGCTACTGGCAAGTTATGCCTGTTCCTCTGAAAAACTATTGTGTCTGGGAGCGGTTGAAGGCCTGGGGTTTTTTGGTGCTCCAGAGCAACTCCCTTTGTTGGTGGAACTTAAGAAGCAGATTGAAGACGATGAATTATTGGAGGCCGTTGAAAAAGCGATTAAACAACTGGCCCCGGTGAGGTGACATATATGGAATTATCTACGGAAGATTTTATTGCTATCAGAAATTTGATTTATGAGCGCACCGGCATGCATTTCGGAGAAAACAAGATTTACTATTTCAAAAAACGGCTGCAAAAAAGAATGGAAGAGAACCAGCTGCAAAAAGTAAGCGAATACATTAAACATTTGAAGTTTTTTGATAGGGATAATCGTGAATTTCAGGAACTGATTAACCTTATTACCATAAATGAAACCTATTTTTTCCGGGAATTCAGCCAGTTGGAAATATTTGCCGAAGTCTGTTTGCCCGAAGTATTGGAGAAAAAAAGGGCCAAAAGCGATCCTAACCTGCGTATATTTTCCGCGGCTTGTTCTTCCGGTGAGGAGCCTTATACCCTGGCTATTATCCTTAAAGAAATGCTGGAAGACTTCCATAACTGGAATGTAATCATAAAAGGAGTAGACATCGATGAAAATGTAATAAAACAAGCGCAGCGTGGAATATATGACAGCCGTTCGGTAAAAGATGTTCCTCCCCCCTACCTGGAAAAGTACTTTTCGATTCCTTCCGCAGGCAGGTTTATGGTAAATCCAGCAATTAGGAATATGGTGGTTCTGGAACACTTAAACCTTATGGAACGCCGGTCTTTGCGCAATGAGCGGCATTATGACTTTATTTTTTGCCGAAATATGTTGATATATTTTGATGAATTTTCCCGCAAACAATTGGTGGAGAAGTTCTATGCCATGCTCAACAAGGGCGGATATATTTTTTTGGGACATGCCGAATCTCTTAGCCGTATCTCTACGGCATTTAAGATTAGACGAATGAATGGTCATCTTATGTACCAGGCTTGAGGAGGGATATTGTGGCAAAGAAGAGAATAATAGTAGTAGATGATTCCGAGATGATTCGCAATTTCCACTGTTATATCTTAAAAACGGCCGGATATAAAGTTTTGAGTGCAGTGGATGGGGCTGACGCCCTGGAAAAGATATACAGCAGCGAGGAGCCGATTGACATGGTGGTAACAGATATTAATATGCCCAATATGGATGGTTACACCTTCATTGAGCGTTTGCGCGAAGATGAGCAGTATGAAGAGATTCCCATCATTATTATCTCAACGGAAGATGAACTGAAGGACATGGAGAGAGGTTATGAGGCCGGGGCCAATATCTACATTGTCAAGCCTACTGAGCCTGAAGTTATGGTGGAAAATGTACGGATGTTGATGGAGTAAGCCAGGACTTGGCCAGTGTTTCGATTATGACGATAAAACTGGTGATTTTTGATTTTGGCCCAGGGCGTTATTGGCAGAAAGGCAGGCTGGAATCGGATGAAATTCGTCTTTGAACCTGATGATTTGGAGATATTGCAGGGGATCGTGGAGGAATCAAGTGAACACCTTGACGGGATTGAAGAGGGTATACTGAAGTTGGAAGCTGAATTCGATTCCGAACAGTTGGATGCCGTATTTCGAGCCATGCACTCGGTTAAAGGTGTAGCTGCATTTCTGGATTTAACTCCCATCAAAGACACCGCCCATTCCCTGGAATCTTTTATGACCGATATGAAAAAAGGTCTGTATTCGGTTACTTCGGAGATAACCGATATTCTTCTCAAGGGAGTGGATATTCTCCAATTACAAATCCGGCAATTGGGGGAGCATGTCAAGAAACTGGAGGCCAATCCTCCCCGGGAAAAATTTAAACTGTCCCTAAATGAGCATGGCTTTCAAGAATTTATTCAGGAAGCTGAAGTTCTAAGAAATAACACCTTGGAGAACCGGGAAAGCGCTCAGGAGGAGAGCTGTGACTCTGAAATTCAGGTGGAATGTGAATTGCCGGAACCGGTCGCCAATGTTATGAAAATAGAGATTTCGTCTTTTCGCGAACAGCTCTTGCAGGATTTTTTCGAGGAAACCAGCGAACACCTGGATACTATCGAAAAGAATTGTGTGGAATTGGAACGACAGCCCGAAGATTTGGAACGCTTGAATGCCATATTGCGTGGCTTTCATAGTATAAAGGGTGCGGCAGGGGTAATAAACAGCATGCAGGAAGAAGAAACCCCTGATGACCCCTTTCAGAAGATAAAATCCTTAAGCCATGCCGCCGAAAGTTTGCTGCAGACCTTTCGCAATCAACAAGCCCCCCTTTCTTCCCCGGTGATAGATCTTATTCTGGAAGCAGTGGATAGGACGGCTGCGCTCTGCCAAATGGTTCAAGGTATGGAAGGCGATGATTTGCCTATCGAGGACCTGCTTAGCAGGATCAATACTCTGAGTGAGGCGGATAAGGAAGCGAATCAATCCATTACTTCAAGTCCGGTAGAGAATATACCCCGGCAGCTCAAGGCCTTTGTCAATATAACGGATCAAGCCCTGGAGTCCATGGAGAGCATTATTATTTCGGCCCGGGAGGATGTCCCAATAAGCCGGAAGAGGGTTAAACAGTACCTGCGGGCACTAAATAGTATTGCTTCCTCCAGTCGATACCTGGAATACCAGGATATATTGGAGCTTATTGCTTCCCATACCCAGTTTCTTAACAACCTGGTTCCTGAGGAAGACCTGGTAAATCCAGAGCTTATTAAAGAAATGAAGAGCCACCATGGGCAGATAAAAAAGCTCTTGGGAGATAAGGTGGCCGATATTAAGGATTTGCTAAGCAATGTACCCATAGAGTATGGAGAAAAAAGAATCGGAGAAATCCTGGTGGCCCAGCAAAAACTCAGCCAGGAGGAACTGAATGAGGCCTTGGCCCAGCAGAAAAAAATCGGCGAAATCCTGGTTGATAGTGGCAAGGTGGAAGCCAAGGATGTGGAACGGGCTTTGCTGGAGCAGCAGTTGGCCCGGGAAAAAAGTAAGGAAACCCCTGAACCGGCCCGAGCTTCGGGTGATATCGGGGGACAGTCCATTCGGGTTAGCCAGGATAAAATGAATCGCCTGATGAATATGATTGGAGAGCTTTTAATTTCCAAAAACCGGGTTTTCCACCTGGCTGGTAAAATTGGACTGGAGTACGAATTGCCGGGACTGGCCCGGGAAGTGAAGGATATTGCCTCTGAAGTAGCCAGGATATCTGATGAGTTGCAGGATGCAATAATGTCGGCCCGCATGATCCCGCTTAGAGTTTTGTTTCAACGCTATCCCCGGACTATTAGGGATATCTCTCGCAAAGCCGGAAAAAGTGTGGATCTGGTAGTGTTGGGAGAAGAAACGGAACTGGATAAAACGGTAATAGAAGCCATCAATGATCCCTTAGTACATATGCTGCGTAATGCGGTTGATCATGGAATTGAAGCACCAGATAAGCGGGAAGCCCAGGGCAAGCCCCGCCAGGGCAAGATATATTTGAAAGCCCGTTACCAGGGCAACAGCGTAATAATAGAGATATCCGATGACGGTAAAGGCATGAATCCGGAGGAGATTAAGCTCAAGGCTTTGGGTAAGGGCTTGATAAGACCGGAACAGATTGAAAGCATGAGTAATGAAGAGGCCTATCAGCTTATTTTCCTGCCTGGTTTTAGTACTCGTGAGGAAGTTAGTGAGCTTTCCGGCCGGGGCGTAGGCATGGATGTAGTCAAAAATAATATTGAGCAGGTCGGGGGAACGGTGACCATGTCCAGCCAGTTAAACCAGGGAACGAAATTCCTGCTTAGAATACCCCTTTCCATGTCCATTATCCGAGGTCTGATGGTAAAAATGGCTTCGCAAAGTTTTATTCTCCCGCTCGATAGCATTGAAGAAACAGTGAAACTACCGGCCCATAAAATTAGAAGCTACAAAAAAATCAAAATAGCTGATATACGGGATGAAATCGTTCATCTCATCTACCTTAAAGACTTGCTGGGTTTAAAAGAAGATTTGGATGAGCCGGAAGTTACTTCCGATAGGCGGATTCCAATTGTAGTTATTAATTTTGATGGCAACAGGTTCGGACTGGTGGTAGATTCCTTTCAGCACGAACAGGAATTTGTAGTAAAAACGCTGGCAGAGGAGTTGGCGGCCTTAAAGATCTATACTGGTGCTAGCATAATGGGTGATGGCAGCGTAGTCTTGATTCTAAACCCGGTTCAACTTTACCAGCTTTTCCTGTTGCTTGACCATGGAGGATAGATAATGGCAACAACTATTGCTCTGGCCAACCGTAAGGGCGGAAGCGGCAAAACTACCAGCACTTTAAACATAGCGGATGGATTGGGCCGTAAGGGGCTCCGGGTTCTGGTAATAGATGCCGATTCACAGGCGCAGGCGACAACCGGCTCCGGGATTCTGCCCCACCAACTGGATATGAGCATTTATCAACTTCTTCACCTGGCAGCCAAAAATGATCTCTCTCGGGAATCCATCCGTGATACTATCATCCAGGAAGGCAAGAGTTATGACCTTATTCCTTCCCAGGCTGACTTATCGGCTCTGGAAATCGAATTGAGTTCAGTAGTGGGGCGAGAATCCCTTTTGCGCAACCTATTAATGGAAGTGGAAGAGTATTATGACTTTATCATAATTGATCTGCCCCCGTCGCTGGGCTTAATAACCGTAAATGGCTTAACCGCATCTGATTGGCTTTTGATACCAATAGAATTAAGCTTCTTGTCCATGGATGGTCTGGCGCAAATGATGGGGGTGCTCTATCGCGTAAATGCCCAGCTTAATCCGGCTTTGAGGCTTCTGGGTATTATGCCGGTGAAGTGTGATTTGAGAACCAACCTGGCACGTAGTGTTAAGGAAGAAGTAGAAAAAAACTTTGGCTTGGAGCGGCTTCTTCCCCTGGTTAGGAACGACATCAAATTGGCCGAGGCACCCAGCTTTGGCAAGAGTATCTTTGAATATGCCCCTGGCTGCCGTGGAGCTATGGATTACCTGCAAGTGGTAGAGACTATTCTTGCCAGGAGTGTTAGAACATGAACAGAATGAAAAACCTGGGTATGGGCCTGGATCTGCTCCTGAGCTCAAGCGAGCTTTCCCCCAGGCAGGAGGGGGAAGAACAGGCCTTAAGGAATGCCGAATCACTATTTAAAAAAGCTCTTAATGAGGATGAAGATGGGCAGCTATTTGAAGCTTATTATTATTACCGGCAGGTGATGGATTGCCTGGAACCTTTCTTGTCTCTTAAGCAGGAAGCTGCTAAAGATCTTTTGTCTCAGGCCTGTAACAATGCCGCGGTTATTCTTTTTGAAAACGGGGCAATTAAGGAGGCTCAGGCCTATTTGGAAAAAGGCTTGGAGGCCAACCCCCGGAATCAGGTAGCCCGGGAGAATTTGCAGGCCATGGATAGTGATTTTAAAGATAATGGATAATATAACTTTGCTGTCATTGCAAAAAGTTATAAATATGCATTTGCGTGCATAAATATACCGCTCAGCTACATTAAAAGCGACCGAAGGGTGTGTAGGGAACGACCCCCGTGTCGTTCCGAATCGGGCTTTTAGTGACTAGCATAATTAATTTACCAGGACTTTCTAAGCTAATTGTAAAAGGGGGAGAAGTTTTTGATAGTGGGGATTGACCTGGGAACCACCAACTCGCTGGTAGCTTTTATAAACCGGGAGGGTAAAGCGGAGATCATTATAAATGAAAGAGGAGGCCGCCTAACCCCATCGGTAATTTATTTTAAAAATGAGCAGGAGGTTCTGGTGGGAGAAGTGGCCCGCAACCAGGCTTTGCTTAAAGCCGGGCAAACGATTAGCTCGATTAAAAGACATATGGGATCAGATTTTCAGGCGGAGATCTCGGGCCGGACTTATTCCCCCGTTGAGATTTCCGCTTTAATTTTGCGCAAATTAAGCGACTATGCAAAAGAATACCTGGGTCAGGAAATAGAAGCCGCAGTAGTAACTGTACCGGCCTATTTCAATGATAACCAAAGGCAGGCTACCTATATGGCTGGTGAGTTGGCCGGGCTTAAAATATTGCAGCTTCTTAACGAACCCACGGCGGCAGCTCTGGCCTATGCTTCAGAACAAGCGGAAAAGGAACATATTCTGGTTTTGGATATTGGCGGAGGAACCTTTGATATAACCCTTATGGAATATGAGAAAGGGCTTTGCCGGGTAAAAGCTACCGGAGGTTCCAGCAGCCTGGGTGGCATGGATTTTGACCAGCGCCTGGCCGAACATATAGTACAGAGTTTTCAGGAAGCAAACGAGATAGACCTGCGTAATGATATGGTGGCTATGCAGCAAATCTATATTAATGTGGAAAAGGCCAAACTGGACCTCTCTACGGTAAAAGAATGCTCAGTTTTGATTCCTTACATAAGTATGGGTATGGCTGGCCCCTTGCATATTAACCAGCTCTTGCAACGGGAACAATTCAATTACCTCTGCCGTGATTTGTACCAGGAGATCAAGGAACTGATTGGGCAGACCCTGGAGCGGGCCGAGGTAGATGAAAAATGGATAGATGTAGTGGTTTTCGCGGGTGGCGCCTCCCGGATGCCGGGATTTAGAGAGTTAGTAGCAGAGATCTTCCCGACAGCAGCTATAAGGACAGAGATTAATCCGGATGAAGTGGTAGCCCTGGGGGCGGCCTTGAAGGCCGGTATGCTTTCCGGCCAGGTCAAGGATGTAAAGCTCTTCGATGTTACCAGTCATACCCTGGGCATAGAAGATCACGAGGGGGAATTCATCCCTCTTATTGCCGCCAATACCCCTTATCCAACCGTAGAATCCAAGCTGTTTACCACGGTTGAAGACAAGCAGGAGGAGGTGATTATTCACATATTGCAACGGGATGAAATGAGTGATGTTGATGGTAGTGAGGATTATATTTCCCTGGGCAAGTTTCATTTATCCGGTATCAGGAAAGCGGCAGTTGGCGAAGCCAATATTGATGTAACTTTTGCAATTGATCGTAATGGTATATTACATGTATCGGCTATGGATATCGATACTGGCATACAAAATGAAATTGAGATAAATGGGGTAGGATATCTTTCTAAACAGCAGCAGCTTTTTCGCAGGGGTAAAAACCTGAAGGTTATATAAAATCTTTAAGGAGGGTTAATTAAATGGCAAAAAAACTGGCAAAACCGGCAAGTACTATGACAGAAAAAACGGGAATAGCGGTTAAACAAGAAAACGGCGATGAGATTACCAAGAAGAGGGAAATAGCCAGGAAAATGGCTCAGGAAAAAGCCCGGGCCCGCACCCTGGCCAAGCAGCAGGCTATGGCGGAAAGGATCGCATCAGCTTCGGAACAACTGGTAGCAGGAATTGAAGAGTCTAATGCGGCTGGTCAGGAATTTACCCGTCTGGTGGAAGTGGTAGCTGCCAACGGGGAGAAGATGGGCAGTAGTGCGGAACAGATGCGGGTAGCCAGTGTGCAGCTCAACCGCTCCGCTGTCGACTTGAACCAGCAGTTGCAGAAGCTGTACCAGGCTGCTTTGAATGGCAATGTCGGGGCCAGGGAAGCCATCAAGGCTATGCAGGCTATGCAGAGCCAACTTAAGGAAGCCGGGGACAAAAATCAGCAATCAGCCCGGAGAATTGAAGAATTAGAACAGCAGTCCCGGCAGATCGGAGAAATAGTCCAGGCGGTGGTTATGATAGCGGATCAGACCAACCTGCTGGCCTTGAACGCCGCCATTGAGGCCGCCCGGGCCGGTGAACATGGCCGGGGTTTTGCTGTGGTGGCTGATGAAGTGCGCAACCTGGCTGAGACCTCGGAACGCTCCGCTCGCGACATCCGCGGGGTGGTGGAAGAGATCCGGACCGGGGTCGAAGCGGTGGTAGAGGACATTAACAAAACGGTACAGGACTTTGATGAGATGCAGAAGGATTTGCAGGATAGTGTTGATGGTTTTGAAAAAATGGGACAGCTTTTCGGCCAGTATAACGAGCATATTGATAATGAAGTAAAGAATTCAGACTTGCTGGCACAGAATGCCAATGAATTCTTGGCGGGCAGTGAAAACATCGCTTCGGCTAATGAGGAAGCGGTCAGTGGAACCCAGGAAATCGCCAAAGCGGTAGTGGAGCAAAGCAAAGCCCTGGCAGAAGTCAATGTAGCCAGCCAGGAGCTCAGCGAAATGGCGGAGGATTTGAAGACCTCCACCAATATCAACAAATCGGCGGAAGAAGTAGCGGCTACGGCCGAACAATTATCAGCCAACATTGAAGAACTGAGCACCTCGGCAACGCAAATTGCCAGCTCTTTAATGCAGCTGGCGGAAGCGGCCCGTTCGATTAATGAGGAAACTCATAAGGCGGTTTCCCTGAGTGTAGACTGCGGGAAAGCTACGGAAGAAATAGTAGCGGTGGCGGCTATTGCTGGTGAAGTAATTGAAGAAGTTAGCCAGACCCTGGAGCATAATCGCGCTCTGGCCCGGGCGGTGTGGGATCGCATCCGCAGTTGCATGGAATCTTACCAGGGAACCAATGCTGCAGTAGAGGAACTGCAGGAGAAAATCCGCCGGATTGAGAAAATTGTGGACACCATTGAAAATGTTTCCATTCAGACCAATATGCTGGCCGTAAACGGCTTTGTGGAAGCAGCCACCGCCGGGGAGCACGGCCGGGGATTTTCCGTGGTGGCCGGCGATATTCGGAATCTGGCTAGCGAGTCGGGGGAAAATGCGGACAAGATTAAGGACCTGGTAAGGGATATTCAAATGCAGATGGGTAAAGTAATCGGGGAAATATTACAGTCGGAAAACTCCACCCATAAAGCCGATGAGATGGCGGAAGAAGCGGCTCAGAAAAATCAGGCTGTTACTAATACCCTGGGAGAAATCGATGTGGCGAAAAAAGCCTCTTTAGGAATTGTGAATGAGATTAAGAAGGCAGTGGCGGAAAACGAACGGGAAAGTCATGAGGTAGCTGAAGTTATGGAACAAGTCAAAGTACAGGTTGAAGATGCTTCCCGCGTGGCCGATGAACAGGCCAAAGCTATTGACGAACTGGCCAATTCTATAGAAGAAATCGCCTCTATCGCCGATGAAATGCAGGCTAATTAAGAAGGAGGACGCAAAATAAGAAGCGGGAGGGATCGGGATGAGTGTTGAAAGCGTTTTCTCCTCAGGTGAAATGCAACTGGTTACCTTTGCTTTAGGTGAAGAGACTTTTGGTATAGATATTATGAATGTGCAGGAAATAATCCGTATTCCTTCGATTACGGTAGTACCTCAGGCGGCTGCCTATGTGGAAGGGGTTACCAACCTTCGGGGGCACATCCTGCCGGTAATTGATACCCGGGCCAAGTTTGGCCTGCAGAAAAAAGAAAGAGAAGTATCCAGCCGCGTTATCGTAGTGGATGTAAACGGTAAAACCGTGGGCCTCAGTGTGGACTCAGTTTCCGAAGTTCTGCGGGTGGATACCGAGCGAATTGAAGCTGCTCCAGCGACGATAACCGGGGTGGATAGCAGTTCCATAAGCGGGGTGGTCAAGCTTAACGACCAGAAAAAGCTGGCCATGATTCTGGATGTGGCCAGTGTTTGCAGTATGGAAAAGTCAAGCGCTGCAGAGGGTGCAGGTTTTAGAAAAGGAGTAGAGCAAGCCCGGAAAAAAGAGGAAAAGGCATTGGATGAAGTACAGCTGGTTTCTTTTCTCTTGGGAAATGAAGAATTCGGCCTGGAAATCGAAAGGGTACGCGAGATAATTCGCTACCCGGAAATCGTCAAGGTACCCAATGTTGCTCCCTATATCAAAGGATTAATTTCTTTGCGGGATACCTTGATGCCCATAATCGACCTGCGGGTCAAGCTAAATATGGGCAGTGAAGAAAACACCATCAGCACCCGGGTGGTAGTGGCTGATTTGGAAGGGGTCATGGTAGGACTTATTGTGGACAAGGTATTTGAGGTTACCCGGGTACCCCAGGATACCATTTTTCCTCCTCCGCAGGCTTTAAGCGGAGAAACCGGGGAGAGATTAAAGGGTATTGCTCGTTTGGAGGAAGGGAAGCGCATCATAATGCTGATGGATTTGCAGGATATCATCAGCAGTGAAGAGCTTCAGGAAATTGAGCAATTCGAGTCAAAGCAGGATATCGAAGAAGAAACTCTGGAACAGGAACTACAAGAAGATGAGGAACAGATGGTGGTTTTTCGCCTGGCCGGGGAACAATTCGGGGTGCGCATAACCCAGGTGCAGGAAATCAATCGTCTTTCCAAGATTACCAAAGTCCCCCGCGCGCCGGAATATGTAGAAGGGGTAGTAAATCTCCGGGGAGAAGTAATTCCGGTAATTGACTTGAGAAAGCGCTTTGCCATGGGACATAAGGATTACACCGAGTTTACCCGGATTATTGTCAGCGACATTAACAAGAAAAAAGTGGGTCTCATCGTGGATGAAGTCCTGGAGGTATTGAGGGTGTCTCACCAGCTGCTGGAGGAAGCCCCCGAGATTCTGCAGGATAAAGAGGTGCAGCGTTTTATGGATGGCATAGCCAACCTGGATAAAAGGATGATAATGCTGCTTAATCTGGAAAACATCCTCCTGGAGAAGGAGTGGAAGAAAATATCCCAAATCGGGCAAAACGAAGTCCCGGTCTCCAAAAGGGCTGCTCCTAAATTAAAAAAACAGGGTAAAGGAAAACAATCCAATGATTAAGGTATTGATTGCCGATGACTCTGCGTTAATGCGTAAAATGCTCAAGCAAATATTAGAATCCGATCCGGAAATCCAGGTGGTGGGAGCGGCCCGGGATGGCGAGGATGTTGTGATTAAAGCCCGCGAATATCGTCCGGATGTCGTTACCATGGATGTTAATATGCCTAAACAGGATGGGATAACTGCTCTGCAGTATATTGTAAACGAAGAAATATGTCCGGTGCTTATGGTTTCCTCCCTTACTCAGGAGGGAGCCATGACTACTTTTGAAGCACTGGAACTGGGCGCGTTTGATTTTGTAGGTAAACCCGGGGGGACGGTTTCCAGTTCCAGTGATATGAAAAAGGTTGCAGCCGAGATTATCAATAAGATTAGAGCTGCCGCTCAGTTGAAGAACCGTGTGGTTAAAAGAGAAAGATTGGCCCGGGGGCAGCGCCAACCGGTTGTAAAGAAAAAAGCTCCCCCCCGACCGGGTCGGGAAGTTACCAAAGCAGTAGCCATGGGTATATCCACTGGTGGACCGAAAATGATATATGAAGTAGTTCCGTTGATTCCACCGGATATCAATGCCGCTCTTTTTCTGGTTCAACACATGCCCCCTAACTTTACTCCCGCCTATGTCAAAAGGCTTAATGAGGCCTGTCAGATAGAGGTTATTGAGGCCCGGGCCGGGATTAAGGTTGAACCGGGTGTATTATATGTGGGTAGTGGAGGCCGCCACTTGAACCTGGTGAAAAATACCGCTGGTGATGTAATAATTAGGCTTAGTTCCAAACCGGACCATCTTTTCATCCCTTCAGTCAGCGTAATGATGGAATCAGTTTTGAAGGTTTTTAGCAATAGAACCATAGGAGTTTTGATGACCGGGATGGGTAATGATGGTGCTGATAGCATGGTTAATATCAGGCAGGCAGGGGGCATTACCATTGCTGAATCCGAAGAAAGCGCCATCGTCTTTGGCATGCCCGGAGATGCCATCAAGAGAGGCGGAGCGGAAATAGTAGTTCCCATCTGGAATATAGCTCGTGAAATCATACGGGCGGTAAACCGCTAAAACTACTTTAAAATTGGAGGTGGAACAGGATGAAGGGTATTAGAGCGGACGGAACTCCCATAAAAGTGATGGCGGTAGATGATTCCCCTATTTCACGCAAAATGATAAAAAAAGCCCTGGAACCGGAAGGTTTTTTAATAGTAGGAGAAGCAGGCAATGGTAAAGAAGCAGTGGAAAGCTACCCGCAGTTTCAGCCCGACATTATAACCATGGATGTAACTATGCCCATAATGGACGGTTTGGATGCTGCCCGTATGATAAAAGGCATCAATCCCCAACAAAAGATTATAATGCTTAGCGCTATGGGTGATGATGACATAATAAATGAGGCAAAATCCCGAGGAATCAATGATGTCTGCTGCAAGCCTTTTAAGGCGGAAGAACTTTTGGAGAAGATTCTCAAAGTATTGGAGAATTGAGGTGATTGAATGGCTACCAATCATATAGTACCATTTGTCAGGGCCAGTGTAAGCATTTTCCGGGATATGCTGGATTTGGAGGTTAGGAGCGGAGAAACTGAAGAGGAAGGAGACTCCTTTGTTTCCCGAGGTTTCACGGTTATTATTGGTTTTACCGGGGGATGGAAGGGACGATTTTTTCTGGATATGGGCGGCGAAACCGCGATGCATGTTGCCTCAACCCTTACCGGAGAAAGCTACAGTACTTTTGCTGAGGAAGAAGTGTTGCTCTCCGGAGCTGAGCTGGGCAATATTATTAGCGGCAATGCCATTACCGATATTAACAACAACAACCCCGGCTTAAACCTGCGCCTTACTCCTCCCAGCGTTTTTACCGGGGAGGGTTTGACTATGTTTAATGTGCGGCTTAGTTCTTGTTCCGTACTTCTGCAGACCGATGCCGGACCCGTCAAAATCAATGTGGCAGTGGAGGAGGGGAATAAATAAGGATGGATATCAAATACATAAACCCTTTTATAAACGGCCTGCTAAATGTTTGCACTATGCTGGGCATAAAAGAACTAAAAAGAACCGGATTGAGTAAAAGGGAAAAACTTCAGACCGAGCATGATGTTAATGTAATAATTGGTCTCGTGGGTGGTTTGAAAGGAAATGTGGTCTTGTCTATGCATGAAGCTACAGCGTGCCATATAGCCTCCACTATGATGGGGGGTATGCCGGTTCCCCAGTTTGATTTAATGCCCAAGAGCGCCATCTGTGAACTGGCTAATATGGTTGCCGGCAACAGTGTTAGCAATCTTCAGGAGATCGGCAGCCTGGTAGATATAACGCCGCCTACCCTTATAAGCGGGAAGAACATGGTTTCCATGATCAGCCTGGTGGAGACACTGGTGATTCAGTTTATCGGGGCAGAAGGCAGCTTCGATCTTAATATTGCGTTGGAATAGCAGGCTTACCCCTCACTTTTTCTCATTAGGTTCTTATACCCAGGTACTAGCAATTATGAAATTAGAGTGAGGGGTAAAGAATTTTCTAATTACCACAAAATCTGTATCAAGAGAGCTATTGATAGAATAATAAAGCCCACCCACCAGATTTTCCAGAATGTTTTCCATGCTTTAGAGTTTCTCATAGTCTACCCTTTCTGGAGTTCCTAGCTATTTCTGTTAATGCAACTATTTTCTCACAATCCGCCTGTTTTTTAAAGTAGCAATTAGCTGACAAGGGTAATTGCTGGTTCAACTGCAAAAACCCTATTTTCTTGCAAACTAATGCAAATTAATAACTTTTTCCGTAGAATCATAAATCATTAAAGGATTTTATCTAAATCTGATGAAAAACCACATAATAGAAAAGTTAGGACAAGATGCTGGCTAATACGCAAAAAATTGGCAAAACCGGCAAGTAACAGGACAACTACTTGCTCCTCACTCCTCACTTTTCTTACTAGTCATAGAAAACTACAAAATGGAAGGAGTTAACTTATGCCGCTATATGAATTCGAGGGAAAGAAGCCATTAATACCAGAATCTGCATTCGTGCATCCTGATGCAATCATTATCGGTGATGTCGTATTGGGGGAAGGGTGCTTGGTGACAGCTGGTGCAGTTATCAGAGGCGATTTCGGGAGGATAATAATAGGTTCGGGATCGAATGTTCAGGACAATTGTGTTATTCATGTTGACCTTAACACCGAGGCTATTATTCACGACAATGTTCTTATAGGTCACGGCGCTATTGTTCATGGTCCTTGCGTAATTAATGAATATGTTGTGATAGGAATGGGGGCTATTGTCTCCACGGGATGTGAAATAGGCACCGAAAGTATACTGGCAGCAGGTAGTTTTCTCCCCAATGGTCGTATAGTACTGCCGCATAAAGTGGTTATGGGAAATCCGGCTACTGTTATGAAGGATTTGAGCGATAAAAATATCATAATGGCTAAGGAAGGCCTTAAACACTACCAGAAGCTTACTAAAAGATACATGGAAGGGCTTAAATTAGTAGGTAATGAGCCCAGGTTTTGATCTTACTTCCAATTCAGGCGTTGGAATTATTTAATATTTAATACCAGCAGCGGGTTGGTGGTACCCATGGTTTTACTTCCCAAAACATCGGTAAGGTAAATAATTATTGTAGCAATAATACCAGAGGGGAAAATCATCCGGTCAAGCAGGGGACCACTTACCCTTCCCAGATAGCGTTGTATCTGCAGTGGAGTACAACGGCACTCCATTTTCAGGCATGAAATAGAGAAGGATTCTGATTTTATCTTCATCATGTATTATTTCCTTTACTATACTGCGCAGGAAATTCCTCTTTTCTTCAAACTCAAGTTGGTCAAAAACCTCATTAAACCGGAGAAGGTTTCCAAAGACCATTTCCATATCTACCTTCTGCCAGTCTCATGCTGGCAACCAGGCTACTCTCTAAGAATTTAACATTAAGCGTAGAGCGTTCATAACATTTTTTAGATCAGCTGGATGTAAAGAACCCAACTTCTTAAGAGCTATAGATTGATCAATTGTAAATATGCGATGGATGCGAGCAACAGTTGGCTTAGGTAATCCGGCGTTTTCCAAATGTGAAACAGTAATTTCATTTATGCCTTTTAGTGAGGAGGTGAGCATCATGCATACCAATTCCCTCCAATCATTAATAGCCGCCAAAACTAAAGCAGGCCGCTTTTTTGATCCGCTTAGGTCGCTGAATGGAAAGGGAATTAGAATTACGTCACCCCGTTTATAACTGGTCATAAATTTTGTCCTCAGGATTTTCCCAATCAGATAGTACTTGATCAGCAAGCAATAAACTTCCCAATAAATCAAGTTTATCAACTAACCGCTGTAATATCTCCTGCTGTTCATCTAAAGATAGCTTTTCAATTTCCTTAAATAACTGATCAACTTTACCCATGATTATAAGCATTCCTTTCTTGAGGCATAAAACGTCATGAAAGATTTTCTTTCAGATTTTACCTCCCAAAGCGCTAGTAAGCTTAATAATTATTGTAGCAGAAATACCGGCGAAAATAACGGGGAATATTCCAATCCAATGGAAGGCTTACTAAGCCTTATATCGATATCGGAAACAGGCTCCTGTTTGCTACACATTAACCTGATGAAAAGTCTTCTCAACTTTGCCAGTACTTCCGATCCAGGCTGCGATACTGCAGGGCTTCAGCTATATGTTCCAGCTTAATATCATCTAATTGTTCCAAATCTGCGATGGTTCGGGCTACTTTGAGGATGCGGTCGTATGCGCGGGCGCTCATACTGAGCCGGTCGAAAGCATTTTTTAAAAGCAGTTCTGATTCTTCATCCAGACGACAGAACTTCTTAACATCAGCCGGTCTCATCTGTGAATTCAGGGTGATCTTATAGCGCTTAAAGCGCTTTTTTTGTTTCTCCCGGGCCATGGTAATTTTATCCCGCATGCTGGCTGAACTTTCTCCATTCGCCCTATCCCGAAGTTGCTCATATTTGACCCGAGGAACCTCCACATGCAAATCCATCCGGTCGAGCAGGGGACCGCTTACCCTTCCCAGATAGCGTTGTATCTGCAGTGGAGTACAACGGCACTCCATTTCGGAGCCGAAATTCCCACAAGGACATGGATTCATGGAAGCAACCAGGCTGAAGTCGGCAGGATAGCTAAAAGTAGCCTGGGAGCGGGCTACAGTTACTACTTTATCCTCCAGAGGTTGGCGCAATGCTTCCAATACATCACGGCTGAATTCGGGCAATTCATCCAGGAAAAGCACCCCGTTATGAGCCAGGCTGATTTCCCCTGGTCGGGGAATACGCCCCCCGCCAACAATACTGGCGCTGGAAGCATTCTTATGTGGGGCCCGGAAAGGGCGGTTAAGAATGAGGGGTTGTTCCGGGTTTAGAAGGTCAGCTACCGAATATATTCGCGTCGTTTGTAATATCTCTTCCCGGCTCATTTCTGGCATTATCCCCGGAACCCGGCGGGCCAGCATGGTCTTTCCCCCACCGGGTGGACCGATCAAGAGGATATTATGTAATCCCGCCGCTGCTACCAGCAAAGCTCTTTTCGCTGTTTCCTGCCCCTTAACATCGGCAAAGTCGGGAGTGTTATCCAGGGATGAAACAGACAAATATTCTGTGGGAGCTATGGTTGGTAGTTCCAGTTTATCCTGCAAATAGCAGCATACCTCGGACAAATTGCTGGCGGCCAGAGAGCTTACTTCACTTACCAGTCCGGCTTCCTGGCTGTTAGCCTGGGGTATGACTAAATAGGAGTCGGGTTCTTTTTCCAGCAGTTCGAGGGCCATGGGCAGTACCCCCGGAATGGGGCGCAAGGCACCATCCAAAGAAAGTTCAGCGGCGAAATAGTGCGTCTTGTATTGGCAAATTTCCAATTGCTCGGAAGCGGCCAGTATCCCCAGGGCAATAGCCAAATCAAAGTGACTGCCTTCCTTTTTAAAGTTAGCTGGGGCCAGGTTAATTATTATCTTGCGGTTGGGAAACTTGTAACCAGAGTTCTTGATGGCTGAACGAACCCGCTCACGGGATTCCTTGATTGAGGCCTGAGCGAGGCCGGTAATTTCCAATGTGGGCAACAAAAGCAATGTAAGATATCAAAGAACAAATTCCGACAAATCGGATGTTTCGAGGTGAAGGATTTTCCTGTTTAATGGCGTATATGTAATATCAGGTACCGAATACATTATGGAGGAAACATGATCAAAAAAATTCTCTTCAAAAAACTAACATTCCTTGAGACGGTTTCGATAGTTCTGGCTTTCGTAGTGTTAATATGCCTACTTAACCCGGAAAGTCTTACTTTTTTCTGCATGATCTATGCTTTGTTGGGAGCTTCTGCTTTGGTTCTTGTATATACAATATTACGCTGGCAGAAGCTTAACAATAACGGCAAAGCAGGAGGTATTTTAAGTGTTCTGGTATGGTTAGCCTTATTATATGGCTTTGTCCATGCCAACGGATTGACTATATCCAGCTTTTTTATGTTGTGATTAAATACTTCATTATAGTTTAAGGCAATTTCTTGAGCCCATTGTGGTAATCTTTTTTCATCAAAACTTGGAAATTGTGGCCTTTTAATAATGTTTTTTAAAATATTATTTATTTCTTCTTGCATTGGTTCCACACCATTTTTCAATTCAGAACGCAGTATATCTAATTCCAAAGAAAGTAATTCTGCAAATCTTGACAAATTTTGTTTATCAAAGAATAATTCCTTAAGCCATTGTTCTTCCTTCTCTTTGGATCGGTAATAAGATGCTACTATCCAACCGGATATTAATCCTGTAATAATACCAATGAAAAAATTACTCACTGATAACCCTCCCTTCATACTCTATTTTTGCATGGTTGAAACAAAATAGTATATGAGTTAAGGTTTACCTAAACAAATCATCAACCTTCCGTTTCATCTCCTCCTGGCGTTTAGCGGTCGCCTCCTTATCCACTTCTAGCGTCAAACTAAGCACATCCCCCTCTTTGGCCCTAGCAGGCAGCCAGGCCCATGGAATGTTGTGAACTACTCACGACTAAAGTCGCGAGCTTCTGGTTTCGTCACCCGGCTACCGCCATGGCTCCACCTGGGGCCGTACCAGCCCTCAAGATATTTATTGCAGCGTTTATGTCGCGGTCTAAGACAAGTCCGCAATGCGGGCATTTGTGTACCCGCACTGACAGGCTTTTCTTGACTATGACACCGCAACCTGAACAGGTTTGTGATGTGTTTCGTGGGTTTACGAATATCACTTTCCTACCGGCACTTTCAGCCTTGTAGGAAGTGTATCCGATGAACTTACTCCACGAAGCATCGGAAATTGATTTAGCGAGATGGTGGTTTTTTACCATGTTTTTAACTTGCAAGTCTTCAAACACGATTACATCGTAATTATCAATTAATTTGCAGGATTCCTTGTGCAAGAAGTCATTGCGCTGATTTTTGATTTTAAGATGCATCTTAGCTAGTTTAGTTTTCTGCTTTTTGCGTGAATTAGAACCTTTCTTTGTGCGGGATAATTTACGCTGTTCACATTTTAACTTGGCTTCAGATTGACGTAAATACCGTGGATTCTCAACCATAGTGCCATCGGATAACGTAGCGAATTTCTCCAGGCCAACGTCTACACCAACGGATTTATTAGTCTTAGGTAGGTATTTAGGTTCGCCTTCGCATGAAAAGCAGACATACCAATTATTCAACTCTCTTTTAATAGTGCAGGTTTTAATCTGGCCTTGTATCACACGATGAAGTTTAGCCTTGATATTGCCTATTTTAGAGAGTTTTATCCGTTGATAGCCTTTACTGTTATTGGAGAGTGAAAAACCAGATTGCGGATAAGTAAACGAGTTATACCAGCCCTTGCCTTTAAATCTCGGATAGCCGGGTTTCTCGTTGTTTTTTAGTCTACGAAAGAAGTTTTGAAAGCTTTTATCAACTCGCTTAAGTACATCTTGCAGAACTTGGGAGTGAACTTGTTTGTATTCTGGGAAATATTCTTTAATTTCTTTTAATTCATCAGCTTGAGAATAATAGTTTAAAGATACTCCAAACTGCCGATATGCTAGTTTCCGCTGTTCTATGGCGCAGTTATACAAGGCCCGGCAGGATTCAAGCGTATCCGCCAAGAGTTGCACTTGATATTTAGTTGGACACAAGCGGTATTTATAGGTTCTCATACCTAAATTATACTATGTTTAGAACATAAGTTCTATCGCGAATTCATCCCACGACTGAAGTCACGGGTGTTCTTCGCAAACTTATAAAGGGGGCGAGTTACATATCTCTTCATAAAAACGAAAAAGGCGCGATATTGTTAATTACTGTTTGTATGTTAACAATATTGTTTTTCATGTTAGGAATAGCAAGTGATTTGGTAAGAGCATTCTTAATAAAAGAACAAGTACAGACAGCAGTAGATGCTGCTTCCCTGGCAGGAGCATCAAGTGCAAAAATGTATAAAAAAGTTTATGTATATCATTATGGACCAGGAAAACAATATACATGCTGTTTCGAAAATTCTAAAGGAGGGACATCTTGCTACACTTGTTGTGATTGCCTTTATGAAGAAGACTCTTGTTCAACTGAAATACTTGGGATTAATGAATATGCAAATCGCGGTTGCCCTACATGCGAAAGTGAAGTTGGTATACAACGAACATTTTTAAAGTACAATTTAGGCTCAGCATATTCAATATTTGATAAGAATATTGAAAAAATTAGCCTTGGTGACAATGAATCAATATCGCCAAGTATAACTGAACGCAATGTAAACTTAAGTCCAGGTGGCCCGGATGATTATTATAAAGAGCCTGCCGATACTCCTTCAGTAATAGCTACTGCTGATATAAATTTAGAAACCAATTTCTTAAAAGCAGTTGGCAAATCTACTTTCAACATAAGGTGCACCAGTCAGTCATCAAGCTATTATCAATTAATTAATAATCGCCAGTATCAAGGCCGAACAAAAATACCTGCCGAGTACGATAATGCTACAAGAACAGATAGGAGGTAGGGGAATATGAATAAAAACGAACGAGGTATTGTATTAATAGAATTCGTAATTTGCATTGCTGTTATTTTTTTGATATTTATAGCAACTATTAATCTGGGATTAGCTTTTAAAGAAAGACAAACATTGATTATTGCAGCAAGGGAAGGTGCTAGAGCAGGAGCTGTAACTAAAGATGATGATGATGCTATAGCAAATGCTATAGGAATAGCTTATCAAAATATACAGATGGATGGTGGTGGAAATGCTAATGTCCAGGCAGAAATGGTTGGCGAAACGGTTGAAGTTGTTATTACGGAAAATTACAATTATTTATTGCCCTGGCCTGTAGCCTTGCCTTTTGTAGGAAGTATTGGCTTAAACAATAGTGTGACGCTAATAGGTGAAGCTACTTTTTTGAGAGCCGCTTTGTTTAAGGAAGATTTTATACCAGATTAAGGTTTTGTAGTATTTAAGTTATGGTACAATATTGCTAAGATGTAAATTTGTAAAAAATTGAAGGAGGTATCCTAATAATGAGTAATTTTCATAAGCGTAAATGGGTGTTAATTGTTACGTTGCTTATGTTTATGTGTTTTGGAGGTGTAGCGAGTGCGAACACTTCAGCATTTGAAAAACCAATACAAGAAGGAAATTACTTCTACACAGCAGAAGACGGAGAAGCAACAATAGTTTGGTATGTAGGTTCAGATAGCAAGGTTATTATTCCTGATATATTAGGAGGATTTCCTGTAACAAAAATTGGAGAACAATCTTTTGCTGACTCAGATAATATAGTTACTGTGAAAATGCCTGACAGTATAAACGAAATAGGTCCTAAAGCATTTATAGGGTGTTCAGCACTTAAAGATATAACCTTGCCTGATAATATATCAATTATTGGCGAAGCAACTTTTTCTTTTTGCCCAGAGTTGGAAAATGTAGTCTTGCCTAAGAATTTAACTTCTATAGGAGATGGGGCGTTTGCTATATGCCATAAACTTGATGGAGTTATAATCCCTCCGAGTGTAACAAGTATAGGGGAAGAAGCATTTTTTAAGTGTGAAGGGCTAACGAGTATAACTATTCCCGAAGGAGTTAATAACTTAGGGGCTTTAGCATTTTATGGATGCACTTCTTTAATAGACGTAGTTATAGAGGAAGGATTGCCTTCTATACAAAAGATGGCGTTCACATATTGCTCAAACCTAAAAAATATATTAATCAAATCAGCAACCACAGAGATATTTGATGAAGACACTACAATTCCCAGCACAACGAAAATCATAGCTAGTATTGATTCAAACGCGAAATTATATAGTGATAAATATGACAGGCAATTTGAAGTTTGGATAGATTCTGAGTTGATGAACGAAATACCGATTAAGCATGATGTAAGTTTAAACAAGTCTTGGACAATAACTTTTAGTAAAAATGTTTCGCCAAACAGTATAAATGAAGACAACTTTTATATAACGGATACTGGTGGAGAGAAGATTCCTGTTGTTGTAACACAAGGGGATACAAAAGAAAAAGTAGTCGTAACACCAAAGGCTTTATACCAACCGGAGAAAGAATATATATTATTTGTTTCAAATAAAGTAAAGTCTGAGGATCAGGGGTTGGAGATAAGTAAAGGCGTAGCAATGAGGTTTGTTACCACAAATTCGTCGCAATAATATTTTCCTATTGCATTTAATAAAATAATAAGTGTGTAAGGACATTAAAGCATATATTTTAATGTCCTTATTTTTTTATGGGATTCATAAAGAAAGGAGGTGAGTAAAATAAATAAATATTTATTATCAAAAATAAAGGTTGTCATAACTATTGCTTGTATTGTATATGCAATAACGTTTCATGTAGGTTTAGCTGAAGCTACTCAATCTTATATGATAACCGCTTACCCAAACCCAACAAGTGGTGGTCAAACAGCAGGCTATGGTATATATCCTGTAGGTACAAGTATAACAGTTGAAGCCACACCAGAGACGGGTTATAAGTTTAAAAATTGGACTGAGAATAATTCAATAGTTAGTACAAATCCAAACTATACTTTTACAATTGATAAAAATAGGAGTTTTGTAGCTAATTTTGAAAAAATTCCAGAAAACTATACAATTACTACTAGTTCAAATCCAAGTGAGGGCGGCTCGGTATCAGGTGGTGGTGTATATCAGGAAGGAAAAGAGGTAATAGTAGAAGCCACACCAAACTTAGGCTATCAGTTTAAGAGCTGGACTGAGAATAATGTAGTAGTTAGCCAAAATACGAACTATGCTTTTACAGCTAATTCTAATAGGAATTTAGTAGCTAATTTTATAAATACTTCAGTATTTTATTCAATAAGCACTCATTCGAACCCTTACAATGGTGGTGATACATCAGGTGGTGGCGAGTATCTTGCAGGTATAATTCTAACAGTAGAAGCCATACCCAAATCAGGTTATAAGTTTAAAAATTGGACTGAAGACGGTTTTGAAGTTGCCAAACATCAAGGTTATAGTTTCACAGTTAATTCTACCAGGAAATTAGTAGCTAACTTTGAAGAGATTGGCACAGCGGACTATGAAGTAACCACTAGTTCTAGTCCATCTTGTGGTGGTGATACATCAGGTGGTGGCAAATATTCTATGTATACAAAGATAACAGTAGAAGCCACACCCAAACCAGGTTATAAGTTCAAAAATTGGACTGAAGACGGTTCTGTAGTTTTCTCAGGTCCAAGTTATGGTTTCATAGTCTATTCTACCAGGAACTTAGTAGCTAACTTTGAAGAGATTGGCACAACGAGCTATGAAGTAACCACTAGTTCTAGTCCATCTTGGGGTGGCACTACATCAGGTGGTGGATTACATCCTGCACACACAGATGTAACAGTATCAGCCATGGCATATACAGGTTATAAATTTGATAGGTGGACTGTTAATGGCCATCCAGTTAGCACAAGTCCAAGGTATACTTTTTCAGTTACTAAAACTACTAATTTAGTGGCACATTTTGTACCCTCATATACAGTAACTGTTAGTTCAAATCCAATCAATGGTGGTATAACAGAAGTGACGACAGATACAAATGATGGTAACTATGGAGCAGGTCAGCATGTAAAAATAGAAGCCACAGCAAACCCAGGCTATAAATTTGAGGGCTGGACTGAGGATGGTGCAGTAATTAGTACAAGTCCCAATTTTTCTTTCAACATTTATTCTGACAGGAATTTCGTAGCTAATTTTGAAGAAATTGGCAGTGTAACGAACTATAGAGTAACCGTTGGAATGAAACCACCTTGGGGTGGCACAACACAAGGTGATGGCACATATCTTCCAGGCCATGAATTAACAGTAATTGCTATACCATTTCAAAATTATAAATTTATTTGTTGGACTGAGGGTGGTGATCCAGTTAGTACAAATTCTAATTATACTTTTGTAGTTAATAGAAACAGAGATTTAGTAGCTTTTTTTGAAGAACGTTCATCGCTAAAGGTTCGTATAAACACTAGTTCTAGTCCATCTCAGGGTGGTACTACATCAGGTGGTGGTCTGTATGATGTATGGACAGATGTAAAAATAACAGCCATGGCAAACCCAGGATATGAATTTGTAAGTTGGACTGAGGATGGTTCTGAACTTAGTACAGAACCAAATATTACTATTGTAGCTAATTCAGATAGGCATTTAACGGCTAATTTCAAACAAATTGGTGGAGCAACAAGTTATTCAATAACCACTAGCTCAAATCCAACCGAAGGTGGTACAACAACAGGTGGAGGAACTTATAGTGCAGGTTCGAATGTAACTGTAGGAGCAACTGTAAATTCGGGTTATAAATTTAAAAATTGGACTGAGAATGATTCAATAGTCAGTTCAAATCAGAGCTATACTTTTACAGTTAATTCTAATCGCCATCTAGTAGCTAATTTTGAGAAGGCGGGTTCTGTTAATATAACAGGTGAGTGTCAGCCAGCTAATGGTGGTAGTATTGCTGGCTTAGGTAATTATCCTTTTGACGAAGATAATAGGGCATTTGTTACTATTAGTGCTACGCCAAATCCAGGGTTTAAATTTGTAAAATGGCAATTTGGTACAGGAGAAGAATCTACTATCTCTACGCTTTCTGGTTATACAAATAAGGACACCCATGTAATAGCATATTTTGAGAAGGCAAGCACGAGTTCTGTTAATATAACAGGTGAGTGTCAGCCAGCTAATGGAGGTAGTATTGCTGGCTTAGGTATTTATCCTTTGGACGAAGAAGGGAAGGCATTTGTTACTATTAGTGCTACGCCAAATTCAGGGTTTAAATTTGTAAAATTGCAATTTAGTACAGGAGAAGAATCTACTATCTCTACGCTTTCTGGCTATGTAATGCAGGACACCCATGTAATAGCATATTTTGAGAAAGATGGTTCAGGAGGACCTGACCCGCCACCATCAGGTAGTGGAGATGTTAGTTTTAATCCAGATAATACTGGAAGCTATCTTAGGGGATGGGCAAAAAATAATGTAACAGTAACAGTATCAATTCCTAATTATACTCCCCAAAAGGTTGATGGAAGAGTAATTTGGACTTATAAGATTGAAAACTATGTAGTTGTTCAACCAAAGGGTTCAATATCTCCAGAAGTTCCAGCAGTACCAGCAACGCCGCCCTCTTTTGATGAAGAAGGCAATATGATAGACCCAGGTTCACCAGGATCACCTTATCAAGCCCCAGTTCCGGCGAATGATGTGTATGGCTGGGTGGATGGCGGCACGGGAACTGCAGATTACATTTATAAGCAGAATTGGGCATTAAGTTCTGAACCAATACAAGTAACAGGTTCAGTCAATGCAAAAGTAACTAATGGTGGTTTAGTAACAATAATCACAGAATCTGATAACAACAAATTGGAAGGTAATGTAGTTCAATCTGAGTGGAGACCAGGTAGTTTTGAAGGAACTAAACCTAGTCTTCCTGCTAGTAATAGTAAAACTAGATACAGTTGGGTAAGTACTCCTGAGCCAATATCGCCAACAAATAATACCCCTCCTCCCAATATAACTTATTCAGGATATTCTGGTATATATAAAATTGACAAAACAAATCCTGTAATAAATGAATTTAGCCCATCAAGTAGACCATGGAGTTTTACTGATGATGGATTAAGCAGACAGCCAGTAAATGTATATGTATCAATATCAGATAATTTAAGCGGAGTTCAGACATTTAAGTATTGTTGGACAAATAATAGCGCGAATTTAGGTTGGGACTATGTTAATAATATGGGCTTAGCACAATCTCAGATTTTAACCCAAACTAAAAATGGAGTCTGGTGGCTACATGTATGGATAGCTGATAAAGCAGGTAACAGAACTTATAGGAAGGGTGGGCCTTATAAGATAGACTTAGGTGAGCCTTCAGTGGAACTTCCAGGAGTATCTCCATCCCATGAATGGACTAATATACCCTATACTATAGGATTTAAAGTAAGTGACCCATTAATAAATATAGGAGGAGAAGATTCTGGTTCATCTGGTTTAGTAGTATCATGGGAATTACGTGATTATAGTTACACTAAGGATAATGGTGGTGTTTATACAGTAATAGAATCTGGAAGTGAAAGAGTTATACCTTGGAATAGTTCATCTCAACAAGAAATAGAAAGGACATTTAAAATTGGGGATAACGAGACAATTCAGAGAAATTTCCAGGGGAAACAAGATGGGATATATAAATTAAATGTAAAATACCATGATGCTGCAATAAATCCTGGAGGAAAAAAACATGAAGTAACTTATGGAGACTATTTGTTTGATGCAACACCTCCATATAGTTATCAAGAGAGTTATTCTGGTGGTGAGTTCTTACAACCTATTAATGGAACAAAAAGAACAATTAATGGAATACAAGAAGTATTTGATTATGTAGCAGATATAGCTAATCAAGTAAACACTACAATAGGAGACAATTTATCGGGTTTATCATCAATGTCCGGTCAATCTAATAATTATATATGGTATGCATGGTCAAAAAACCAAACAACACTATCAGAAGGTACTTGGACAATAATAAATGGTTTATCAACTAGTGGTATTTATGATAGGCACTTTACTCAAAAACGAGTAGGACGGGATTTAGTAGAATATAATATGAATGTTCATAGTTTAAATACTTATAACAGTTTAGTGGATAGTTATGCTCAATTAAAAGAAGGCTTATGGTATCTCCATATCAAGACAAAAGATAGAGCAGGTAATGTAACATCAACCATAGCCCAAGAGGGAGCAGATATAATTCCAGGTGCAAGGGCAGGATATTTTAAACAAGTACCTTCCCAACCTGTATTTGTAAACAAGTTGAATTCTTTGCGTGTCAACGATATAACCGACCCTCTATGGGGTAAATATTTTACAAATGCTAACGGAACACCTACAACATTAAAACAAAACGGCATTAGAGTGCCTGACATGCCCTTATACTCAAACAAGGAAGGACATTCAATTAAGCTAGGTTACAGAGTATATTACAAGATTAATGCAGTCGGGTTTAATGATGCTGCGGATACAATTACGGCAGAAGTAAGGTATCATGCCTTAGAGAAAGCAACCAATGCTTTATATCGCAATGTGGATGTATATATCCCAAATAAGAGTGGTAAGTATATCAAGTTAGAGAACAGCGAATATGCGAATTCCGCATACACTGTTAAGTTAAAGCCTACAAACAGCGATGGGTTCAATAAACCCTACGAAGTAGGTTCAGAAGAAAACTTTAATAATATTCTATACAACAAAGACGGAGCAAAAGGATTATACTCAACCTATGTAACAGACATATACTTACCACCAACGGCAGTATTTGTGACCAAAGGGCAAGAGTTGAATCCAATAACAAAAGCAAATATGCATGATTATAAGATACTAGTGACTTTTGATATTACAGCACAGCGCAATGGGACACCAATCATATTAGACTACAGCATTAAAGAAGATATGTGGTCTACACAAAATGTATGGCCTAATAACCTCAATAATTACGGTAAGAATCGTCCCACTGGTCAAGATATTATAGGCAAAGGAAATAATCATAGTGAAGTTTTCTGGTATAACGCTGAGCAAACACTGAAAGATGATACAGGAATATACCGAAGGTGGTAAAAGAAAGACCGGGCAAAAGCCCGGTCTTTTTTATAAAAAACACGAAAGGAGAAGGTTATGAACCTTAAAAAAATCATTTCAGCAGTTTTTATATGGTTATTATTACTACAAACTCCTGTCTTAGCAGATTTTAAAGACCCGATTTTAGAACAAGAAATAATAAAAGAATTAAATGCCAAACCGCCAACCGCTGAGAACTTGTCCAGTATCACAGAATTATATTTATTTCGCAAAGGTGTTACAGATTTGAGCGGGATAGAAGACTTAAAAGGGCTTACTAGACTTGAGGCAAGCGGAAATCAAATTACTGACCTTAGACCCTTAGCAGAATTAAGAAACCTCAAATATTTAGCACTAGGAGCCAACCAGGTAAAAGAAGTAACGCCGTTAAGCAATCTAACTCAATTAATCGAATTAGAGTTGTTTCAGAATCAAATTACAGACATACAGCCATTAGCTGGATTAACCAACTTAGAATATTTTTATATCAATAGAAATAATATAAGCGATATAAGTATTGTAGCTAATATGACTAAATTGGAAGTGCTGCAAGCTAGTCATAATAATATCAGCGATACCAATCCTGTTGCTAATCTCTCAAATATTAAAGAAGTAAATTTATATGGAAATCAAGTTCAGGATACGAACAGAATTATAAATATGCTTAATGATCCTGAATTAAAAGTAGACTTAAGAGATAATCCTATTTCTAATTTATCTCCGTTAAACATTCAAGGTAAATTAGCTGTAGATGCCGATAAAACGGGAGGAAATCCTCAAGTACAAGCAGGATACCAAATTAAAGTAAGTAGTTTCTTAGATGGACAAATTCGCCAACAGGTAAAAACCACAGAACCATTAACAATATTTGATGCCCAAAAAATACAGGAACTTGACTTGTCCGGCCAGAGTTTAGATTTAGAAGGAATAGAAAACTTAACCCAGATCAAGAAACTTAACCTGGACAATACCAATATTAGCGATTTAGCACCTATAGGTCAGTTGCAAAGCCTGGAATCACTATCTCTGAAGAACAACAACATAACTTCAATTGAGACGCTTACGAGATTGCCAATGCTAAAAGAATTATACCTATCTGGTAATTCTATTGATGATTACAGCCCATTAATACCTCTTACCCACCAGATTATTAAAAGGGACTATAAGCCAACAAGCATCTATCGCGTGAATGGTGTCATAAATGTTCTAGACAATGACAAATATCTATTGTTTGGGGAGTATCCATTTATCGAAAATGGGCGTGTTGTGGCACCGGCCAGAGCAATATTAGAGTATTTTGATTTTGTACTAACCTGGGACAATGATTCGAAAACAGTTACAGCAGGAAGAGAGGGATTAAATATCACAATACCTACCCAACATAAAACTGCAACCATTAATAACAATAATATTGAGTTAGATGTTGCAGGAATAATAAAAGAAGGTCGGATATATGTACCCTTAAGATTTCTTGCTGAAGCAATAAATTTAAAAGTTGATTGGGATGCAGACGAAAAAACAGTAATAATATCTCAAAATTAAGGAGGAATGGCTATGCAGCAAATAATTGCGACAATAGCATTGCTATTTCTTTTAATCAGTACATTTGTACCGTTAGCTATGTACCAAACAAACAGGAACGAATCATCTTTAATAAAACAAAATCTAAATCTAGCAACCAAAGCTGTAGTTGTATCTTTAGAAGACACTAAGAAAAACTATTCCGAATTATCCCATGGATACTACATGGATGAAAAGAAAATCGATGCTTTTGACCATGAGAGGTTGTTAGAAGAGTTCGACAGCATACTTCAAAACAACTGTAATCAGGAATACGAAAAAATTAAACAAAGTATCAAAGTTAAAGTATTGTGCTATCATGACAGGTTTTATATAACCGCAAACAAACTTAATCCAGGAGCAATAGAACCATATACGATAGATGATTTTACTGCTGGAGAATGGCTACCGCCTTATTTTTACAATACCGTGGTAAAAGAAAAGTCAAGCGGGAAAAACAAATTGGTAAACCTCAGCACTATAAGCAATACGGCCTGGTATTCTGATGACAGCGGAATAATAGAACAACCTTTAACAAGTTTCCGTAAAGAAAATTCAGACTTAACGGAAGAAGTTAAAAACGACTTGATTATTGAAAAAATCAATAAAGTGATAGCTCAGAATACTTTCAAGTACGATACTGCACAAATCGCTGTGGGTGATCCTTATTACCACAATCCGGGATTAAGTATTAATATTCTAAACCCGTCAAAGTTGAAAAAAAGTTTCTCAGGAGTTGATTTGGCGACTAACCAAAAATCTATTAATGAGTTTGCTGAATATCGCCAAACATATTCGGATTTTAATGTACTAGAAGGAATAACTTTCTTCGTGGTTTATTCTGACGACAAAAGGTTTGATAGCACAGATAAAGAGTTCAGATATCACAATTATAATGTAGCAGGACATACGTTCTTGCCACACAATCAAGAAGGGAGAAATTAATTTGCGGAAAATCATTTACAACTTAAAGCAATTGAATATTAATTTTTATTTGTTAATAGTAACACTTCTTTTAACTCTTGCAGCTTCAGGATTTTATTATCAAAAATACTCTATTCCTAAATATATTAGTAAAGCTAAAGCGGAAGTTTTAATTCAATCCGATATATCTGCAATGCCCAAACAGTCAGTCTTAGTAGTAAAAGAAGGTTGCGTAATAGGAACAATGACACAATTTACTCCAGAAGTATTACAAGAGAAAATAGAAGTTAAAGAAATACCAACAATATTTTTAATAGAAGGAGCCATTAACAGCACATCATCGGTAGAAAATAAATATGCAAAATACGAACTCAGCGCTGGACAACAGATAACTCAAAATTTGCTTTCGGATCAAAAACGGTTGTTTACTAACTATGACAGATTAAAAGAATTTGAAGTAACCAATTTAGTATTAAGTAGGGCCGGTAAAGGCTCTTTGGTAGATTTAATAATAAACTACGATGATGGTGACTATGATGTAGTTTTAATTAAAAAATATATTGTTGATATAAAAACCAATGAAAGTGGCAAGAATTTCATGGTATTTGAAGTTGATGAAATAGAATATCGAGATTTACAACTGGCTCAAAAGCTGGGTAACTTTGAAATACGACTTTACTTAGATGAAGATCAACCTGCTTCAGCAAAGACATTCAGGTATGAAAAAGCAATAAACAGAGCCAAGATAGCACCTAACGCAGATATTGTTAGTCCAATATCAGAAATAACGATAGCAGAATAAGGGGGAGCAAAATGATAATAAGTATTAATTCACCAAGGAAAGGTAATGGACAGACAACTTTAGCTATCCTACTTGCTAGCCATCTGGCCGAAAAACACAAGAAAGATGTATGTTTGGTGGATTTAAATAAATACTGCCCTGATGTCGAACTCTCTTTAAGTAGTTCAGTAATTAGTTTAGGGCTAGATGAATTTTGTATGTTAGACGAATTGGGTAAGGATGTTGATTTTGTAACACAGTGCGTTAAACCAATAAACCCAAATTTCTACATCACCAATTTCTCCACATCTATTTATTCGCTAAATGATAGAACAACCAAAAAATTAATAGGCCTTCTAAATAAAGATTTCCCTATAGTAATTGTTGATTGTGCAGGAATGAATATTGAATCTCGGATATTTATGGATCATTCAGATTTTGTTGTTATGCCCGTTGAACAAAACATAAACACCATAAGAATGCTTAGAGAACATAAGACATTTTATATGCAGCATAAAAACAAAACAATTATGGTAGTAAATAGGCACATTAATGCTTTTAGCGATATCAAAGCTATTTACGATCTTAATAAATTCAATAAAGACCTGACAGAAATAGGCTTATTATATCCAATCTATACCTTGCCTTTTTCGATGCAATTGTATAACGACAATAATGATAACGCATTAATGCATTTTTTGGCTAACCGATCTGATATTGAATTCGTAAATCACTTGGAAGAAATAGCAAAAGCAATTAACGGTCAAATTAAGCCCTATCAACAACCTAAACGAAGAAAATTAGTTGATGTAATCAATGCTTTCGTAGCAGGGTTGTGGATACATTAGAAAGGAGAAGGATATGCTCTCTGAAATACAAAGTAATGTAATAACTATTATCCAAGAACAATCAATAATAAAAAATATCTATGATATATCTGATACTGCTGCTGAATCAATGATCAAAGAATACAATCTAATGAAAGACCGGGCTATTTTGGGTGACCAATCTGCCCGTTCTTTTGTGATTAGCCAATATGCAAGAATGCTCAGATACCTGGGTTTGAATAATTTTGCCGACATGCATTCATATGTGAATTTCAGTGAAGTCGAAAATAACGAACCTGATGTAATATTTGAGTTATTGTTAGCAGTTTATGATATTAATTACCTGGCAAATAAATATGGCACTCCGGAAATAGTAACTAAAGAAATGCTATTAGATGTAATAAGTAGAGAAAAAGATGCTATAGGTCAGCACTTTTCGCATTTTGCCAATCAGCTTATATTACTTGCCACACTAATATATGTTCGAGAATACGGACAGGATTGCATTGATACCTTGCAGTATCAAGATATAAACGAGATAGGAATTCTAAACAAAGACTATATTTATATAGTATATCGTGGCCAGAAAATATATTTAAAGTTTTTATCTCTACCTTCCACAAATACGATTTTAAATATACAGAAAAAAACGACTACTGAATCAGCCTATAACTATGATGAGCATAATCCTAGTGTCATTACAGCTAAATTAAACTCCAGCAGAATATCTGTAGCCGGATATGATATGACTCCCACATCTGAGAATTTATATTATAACGAGCGTATTTTTAACCTGCAAAAAATTACCTTAGAAGAAATGCGAGATACATACGCTACGATAAACCAAGAAATTTACGATTTTTTGGTTTATAACCAAAAGGGTAGGGGTTCTTATCTGATTACAGGCAGTGATATGGGTGTAGGAAAATCTACATTTCTACTGGCTATGATTGAAAAAATACCGCAATTATGGGGAGTAGGTGTTTTAGATACTCAGAATGAATTGCAAGCGCACAAAAAATATCCAGACAAAAATATTTTAACATTAGTAGAAAGCGAAAAAAGGTCAATAAGCCAATGTTTCGAGTATATGCTAAAAACATCCAGAGATATTCTTATAGTGGGGGAAATTACCAAGCCAGCAGAAGTATCAGAACTAATCAATGCTTCGTTAAGACTTAACGCAGGTGTTGGAGCAACATTCCATTCATTAAGTCCTGAAGAAGTAATTCTAAATTGTCGTAATCTGTTAATGCGAACCGAAATGTATGCTAATGCGGAAATAGCAGAAGTAGATTTAGCTAAAGGATTGGATTTAATCATTAACTTGATGAAGTTGCCATCTGGCAGAATTGTAGTTAGCTCCATTGATGAAATAATGTATGTAGAAAACAATATTTGGTTGGAGCCCGTATTAGAAGATTCGAGAGACAAAAAGATTGATAAAATACTCGACATGCTTCAATTAATATTAGCTAAATCACTTTACCAAAATAAATACAGACTAAATCGTTTGGTGCAATACAACAAAGATTCAGACGAGTGGCAAATACTAAATACGCCATCAGAACAGTATTTGAGTAAGCTTTCTCAATACACCAGCAAAGACGATAAAATAAAACTACTTAGAGGTTTCATATCAAAGGAGGAGGGAGTTTTTGGCAAATAATTTAATATTTCTAGCTCCTTTAACTTTAGCTTTTTGGTTGATATTTAAAAAAGCATTTCGTTATTATCGAGAAGTAATGTATCGCAAAAAACTTAAAGTATTCCGCCCAGAAGACAGCAAAGCTAGTATTGTAAGTAAGTTTACTGATTATCTTATCAGTAACAAATACGGCAAGAGATTGTTAAATGAGATAGCGCTGCGATTATTGCTTATTAATAATCAATCTTTGAATTCTAATCTAAAAATTGCTGGCAAAATTGTGCTAGCTTTTTTTTTATGCATACCAATAAGTATATCTATAATCAGCCAATTTGCAGAGCTTTGGTATGTCAACTTGACTTATTGCTTTTTGTTTTGCTTTTTAATATTTTTATGCAGCAATCTCGTAATAGTGTATTCAAAACTTAGATTTATGGCACAATTACCAGATACATTGAAAATTATTAATTCAAGATACATTACTATGAATAACATTATTAAAGTTTTAGATGTATCAATGTTTGATTTTCACCCCAGCATAAGACGAGTAATGAGCCAAGTCAGTAATGCTTTAAAAAGAAACGACATGGCTCAAATAGATAATACATTTCATTTACTAGAACAAGTATACAATAGCGAACATCTTACTATTCTTCTTATGTTGATAAAACAAGCCCACTACAAAGGTGGAGATGCTATTAAAGAACAACTTGAAAGTGTAACTGAGGATATTTTACTAGACATAGAAAACCGCAAAGATATAACTGTAGCAAGTCGGATGTATATATTTAGTGCCATAATTTTTTCGCCATTTATGTTAATAATAATTGAAAAATTCGGCCTTTCAGCATTAGGCTCAAGCTCTATAGAGTATTATTCCAGTCCACAAGGCTCAATATTTAGAATGATACTAATACTCTGTACTATTTTTTATGTTTTACTGATGTTTTATCTTGAAAAACAGAGTTAGGAAGTGCTATTATGTATGCTTTGTACTTAATATTAGCGATAATTGTTATATTTTTCGCCCGGAGACGCAGAAGGTTTGCATTAGAGCCTAAAAAAAACTCGCATCTAAAAATATTAACAACTATTCGCGAATTTTATGAAAACAATTTCTTGAGATACTCAAGCCTGAATTTCAAAACACTACTGCGGATTAAGTTAATATTTTTCTTAGGAACATTTTTGTTAATTCTGGCAATCAAAATGACCAATATCAGTATCTATACCAGTAAAATCTATACTGATTTTGATTATCGCAATGACCTTCTATTCAAAGAAACAGTCAAAGATAAAAAAATAGCGTTGGAACAAGAAATATTCTTTTTAAAACAAGCACTTACTCTTTACAGTAAAGAAGAGATATCAACAACATCCAAAAACGACATTGAATTTCAAATTAAAGGCATAGCCGAAACTAGCAATATGAAATTACAGCAATCTGCTGATGTTTTGGCCAATAAAGTATATTATAGATTACATGACTACTATAAATTACGAGAATTCCCAATACTAGCTATATTGTTAATAAGTTTGCTCACATCATTTCTACCTGATGTATATTTACGAATTGGTAAAAAAATATATAATATCAGATCGCAACAAGAATTGGAGTTTCTCAAAAGAATTGTAGTTGTGTATGGCAGTATAAAGCCGGTTGATTTTATATCTTTACTGAATGAAATGATTAAACAATCCAAATATCATCGTAATATGTTAAGTTGGATTAGAGATGCAAATTTTAAAAACACAATTGACAATAAAGAGTTTTATCGTAATTTAATTTCATCTGAAACGATATTGTCAAATAAACTGTTTTTAGAAAAACTAGATCAAGCTAATAATTATGATTTTGAACAGGCAATTGTTAATATAAAAAATGAGTTTTATTTCAACCGCCGCAGCTCCGTAAGAAAAACTAAAAAAAGAATTGAGGTTATACATTTTATAGGAATTGCTGGCTTTATGGTGTTGATATGTACTTATATTCTTTATCTGATAATACCGTGGTTAAGTATGTTCAATGTAAATAATCTAATTTGACTACTTGCTATCGTCAAAAAAGGCTCTCATTACGAGGGCCTTTTTTGATTCCATATGTAACACCTGGGACATTGATCTGCAACTACATACCTCTGGTAAAAAAAGGGGTCTCTAGGTAGTTGGGAATTACAAAATTGCAAGAAAGGAGGTAGGCAGTAACATCGGGGGTTAATGCCAAATTTTATGAAAGAATCCATATACGAAGTAGCATTAATTATCCTTACTATTTTATTGGTAGTAGTTTTAATGAATAATTACCGAGCTAATATGGACATTGTAAGCCAGGTAACATCAGCCTCTGATAAAATGACAAAAATGCATTCTGAACAACTCATAGAAAGTAGTACAGGAAGGGCACAAGCAACAGGGGCAGATATAATTAGTGCAATGCGTTATTATATTGAAAACCCTGGGGTAGTGCTAAAAGTAGAAGGTACAGAATATTCAACAAAAGAACAAAAAAATACCTTTATAAACAACCATTCTGATTTGACGTTCTATCAGACAAAATACAGCGTAACACATAATGGGAATGTAATCACCTACAATCAACTTTGACATACTCCCACGCCTAAAGGCATGGGATTCTGGGGTCAAACAGAGACAGCCTTTTTTACCAAAGGCCTTACATCTCCTAACCCAATGTAAACTAACTGCTGATTACTTGTCCAGAGCTTCTGGCTTCGCTACCCGGCTAATACTGTAGTTCTCAAAATGTTTATGAATTCAAAATATGCTAAAGAACCATAAGTTAGCCAAATCCATTTCCGATGCTTCGTGGAGTAAATTCATCGAATACACTTCTTGCAAGGCTGAAAGTGCCGGTAAGAAAGTGATATTGGTGAATCCACAAAATACAAGTCAAATCTGTTCAGGTTGTGGTAACACGGCCAAGAAAAGCCTATCAGTAAGAACTCATAAATGTTTGTGCGGCTTAGTTCTTAACCGAGATATAAACGCTGCAATAAACATTTTGAGGCTAGGAACTAGCCCAGGTGGAGCCACGGCAGTAGCCGGGTGATGAAACCAGAAGCCTGCCAATTCATTGGCGGGTAGTTCACTGCCAGTATATTAAAATAAAGGAGGAAGCTATTTTGGAAAAAATAATCGAAACCGTAATAGGTATTATATTGGTGCTTGGTCTTATTGCTTACGCAATATTAGGCCAAGTGAGCGGTGTTAAAGACACCGGTGATAAAGCCCAGGTTGAACAGGCAAAAATCAACCAAATGCTGTCTAGTTCTGATATAGTTACCGGGGCTACAGTAAGAAACTATATTGATATTGCATCTGAAGATAAATTTGGTACGACTGATATAACAGGAATATTAGGAGCAAGTGAAACTCCGGACATTAATGATAAGAAGCTACATGTACGTGTTATAAATAGAAAAAGTGATGGTACAACAGAATGCGTCACTAATAATAGTGATAGCAAAACAGTAATAAAAGCTAAAATTAAAGAGAATGCTCTTTATGAAACCAATAAAAAATACCATCCAGACGGGAACCTATGGATCATAGAGTTTACTCAAGAGAATCTATCCAGCGGTAAATAAAGGAGTGTTAATATGCCGGGGAAAATTTTTGCTACTATTGTTAGTATAGCCATGTTTACTTTTGTGGCATTAACAATGAGCTTCTTTTTTATTCATACTAGTATTGCCACAAGAGTAAATGAATTAAATTATAACGCGGTAGAATTAGCTAGTACAAGCGGTGAATTAAGCTCAGAAACATTTGAATATCTTATGCACGAAGTAAATAAGTATTCTGCAGGAGATGAAAACAATCAATATTTTGCCCGCGTCAAACTTGAAAAGCGGATAGTTCCCGGCGTATATGATACTTTTTTTGAAACAAGCGAAACAAATCCATCTAAGATTCTAAACACACCCCTTGATGTTGGAGATAGAATATCTATATATTTAGAAGATAGGACGCCCACTATATTTGGGCGTCTAATCAACTCAGCTTTCCTAGGATATGCGCCAGATAAGCTTAAAGACATCCGCATAAGTTCACTGCGTTCTGCCGTGATAGTAAACAGAAAAAGCAACGCAGTAAAAGGGTATGATGTTATTGCAGATATAAAAACCCGTAACTACTCAAATCCCAACGCTAAAATTCAAGTGATAACAAAACTATCGGCCCCAATTTGTACTGAATATGAAAACAATATTTACAACATATCTGACCCGACTATTCCTCAATATATATTTCCTGCAGGAGAGTTTCTGAAAGAGGAAGACATAATAGGCGGCGTATTAATAATCAAATATGTACAACAATAACCTCAGTTTGTGCCTGGCTTTTAATACTAGGCTCTTTTTTTGAGGAGGTGACAATTCATGAGAGAAAAACTACTTATAGGAGCCATAATTTTAGGAGTAGGTGCTTTTGGGTGTTGGCCATGGCTACAAACAACTAAAGTGCCTTCTGTGCCAGATAAACCTGTAGTTGCTTTAGAAGCAGCAGAAACAACTAAAACGGTTTTTGTCAAAACGGACGAATTACCTTGGGTAAAACCGGAAGCACCTGTCAATTTAAGCGATACTATAATTGAGTTAAGCGATGCTGTAGATAATAATGTTGCAGAAAATAACAAAGAACTTGTTTTAATGGATGCTGTCCCTCATTATTTTAAAAATCTTGACAAACAAGATAACGCATTCAGTCAGACCATTTTAGGCGGTTATTGTCTTTCAAGTTGCCAAAACGCTAATCTAGCTGCACAGTATATCAACAATGCAATACTCCAACCACAAACAACATTCTCATTTAATACTGCTGCAGGCCCTTATAAATCCAGTAGAGGCTATGGCACGGGAACAGTAATTCAAGGTGATCGCTATGTACCGGGTACAGGCGGAGGAGTATGCAGAACTTCCACAGCGCTCTACAACGCAGCTCTCGACGCTGGACTTGAGATTGTAGAATCGCATCGTCATACCATGCCAGTAGGATATGCAAAGCTAGGGAAAGACGCAGCAGTTTCATATGGAGTTATTGATCTGAAAATTCGCAACAACAGAAGCAACCCAATACAAATACTCACTAAAACAGAGGATGGAATTCTTTATATAGCATTTATTGAACACAATTTTAACCAACCACAAAACCATGAAATAGAAATCCATAACATTAATCCTGCTATATCAGATGAAATAAGCTTAGAAGAATCAATATAGTATAGCTATTCTACAACAGTCTTCGGGAGAGTAAAACAAAAATTAGCCTTGACCGTTTTGCAATTTCTCCGAGGGAAAGGCTTTGCTATAAATTAAGAGATAATGCTAACAAACATGGGGAAAAATTAGCTTAAAAAGGAGGAGATGAATTTGAATAACTTTAATTAAGATTAATATCCGAAAACTCAGGTTGCAAGGTTGAATGGTTAGCACCAGAAAGGACGGTATATATTACTAATGCAGATGAATTTTATTCCACAGCGGAACCTCTTCCTTACGACATATCTAAATTATATCTTGAATATACAGACCCCAATAACAGATTCTCATTAAAGTATCCGGCTAGTTACGAGATAAACAATAAACTACCAAATACAGATTTAGTTATAGCTTCCCCGACAGAACAGTTTGGTACTGAGGAATATACACCTAATATGTTAATATTGGTGCATGCCCTTGATTCTGAGGATGTTGTTGATTTAGAGCAAATTGGGAAGGAAACAATGGAAACTGTATCCAGAATAGATCCTGCAGCAAAGTTAATAACCCAAAAAGAAATCACCATCTCAGGAAGCAAAGGACTGGAATTAAATATTCAGTTCAGTTTAAATGAAACTAAGGTAGCCAGTAAAACGATATATGTTCATAAAGGCAACACAGTATATGAAATAGTAAGATCATTAACAGATAATACTAAACAGGATACTCGGGACAAGTTTGATGTAATATTGTCTACACTTCAGATTAATTAGCAAAGAGGTGCTGTATGGAAATACACGCCAAAAAACCTGATGTTTTGTTACGGATTTTTATTCCTCTAGGAATATTAATGGCAATTGATTATTATTGGTATGATACTGGATTTTTTGGCATAAGTTCATGGAATTTCATTATAGCCATAGCATTTATAGGTGCAATACTTATGCTGTTGCATTACCACCTAACTTATTTGATCATCAAAGACGATACTATAATTGCTAAAAGTGGTATTTTGTCACCAAAATACGAGATAGCCATAAATGATATAACAAATATAACTATCGAAAAACAAGACGCGCTAATAAATATTCAGGCGCAAAAAACTAGAAGTTGGTATGGGCCATTTCGAAAGGTGTTAAGAATTGATTTACGTTCTGGCCAGTCAATATTCATAAATGTTACAGATATGAATAAGCAAAAATTAGAAGCAGCCATAGATGGCATTTTGCGTGAAGCCTCTCCCGCTTACGCTTCGCTAAGAAGCGGGAGCTTCCTGCTTCAACGACCGTAGCCTTAAAGGTCTTACACAGTCTCCACAGGCGTAAATTCGGGCGCTTCCAACCCTATAATATGACAAGCTCTTTGTAGTATAACCATTGCTGAAACTACATCCCGATTTGCGGTTAAACCACAATTAGGGCATTTGTGTATTCTAACGCTTAAGTTTTTGGGTACATGAGTACCGCAGACACAAGTTTGAGAGGTGCTGCTGGCTGGAACTTTTATAAGCGTTTTGCCGTATTTTAAGCACTTGTAATCCAAGTAGTTAATAAACCTACTCCAACCAGCATCAGCAATACTTTTACTCAAATGGCGGTTTTTAATCATGTTGTTAACTTTTAAATTTTCAACAGCAATTAAGTCATATTTTCGCACTATCTTATAAGAAATCTTATGTAGAAAATCCCTGCGCTGATTCGCAATTTTATCATGTAATTTAGTTACTTTCTTTTTAGCTTTCTCTCGGTTATTTGAACCTTTTTTCTTGCGAGAAAGTTGTCTTTGCAATTTAGCTAATTTCCTTTCAGAATTGCGAAAATACTTGGGATTCTCAATTTTAACACCATCAGATAATGCAGCAAAAGTTAATAACCCAACATCAATGCCAATTTTGTTAATTACATCCATAGTTTCAATTTCATTAGTTTCCGAAGTCAAATTAACATACCATTTATTATTGTAAAACTTAACGTTGATGCGGGTAATCTTGAGTGGATCAAACTCAAAATGATTATTTAGCTTAACATAACCGATTTTAGGCAGATAAATGTGCCCAGGTTTCTTGAAATGGTTTTGCTTATATGCTTGCGGGTAAGTAATTGACCTATAATATTCACGGCCTTTATATCGCGGATAACCAGCTAAACCATTAAAGAACCGTTCAAAAGCATTATCTAATCTTTGTAGACAATCCTGCAATACTTGTGCATTAACCTCTTTGTATTCAGGTAACGCTTTTTTTAAGGCAGGTAATTCCTTCTTCTGTGTTGCACAAGAAGGCGGCTTCCCCCTTTGCCGGTAACAAATTTCTCGTTGCTCTAGTGCAGTATTATAAAGCCTACGGCAAAGTGTAAGCGTTTTGAATAATTTTTGTTCTTGTTCTTTAGTTGGTTTAATGTTAAACCGATGAACGATAATCATTGCTTCTCTCCTTGAGATTCAATGTAATTTTTAATTACCTCAATCGGCGCACCACCAGTAGTTAAAAGGCAAAAGCTTCGTGACCAGAATTGTTCTTTCCAAAGACATTTTCTTACATCTGGAAACTCTTTTTTGATTAACCGGGACGAAGCACTTTTGAAAGCATTAATGTACTTGGATATAGCACTATTGGGATGCGCACTAAAAAGCACATGAATATGATCCTGGTCGTGATTAAATTCTAAAAATGTAATGTTGTATTTTGGTGCAATATATTCACTAATGCCTTTAATGCGTAAAGCAACTGAATCATTAATGACTTTCCGACGATATTTAACTACTAGTACAAGGTGGTAAGTCAATTTAAAGACTGAATGATAATTAGTATCTAAGTCCACGACTACACCAGCACTTTCATGTTTATTACTGATTACATTTTAGCTTAATTAAAGCCAAAGAGCAATGCCCATTCACCTCCCACCTACGCTACGCTTAGAGGAGGGAGTCCTCTGGGCAGGATTAGATAGAATTCATATTTGAACCGACTTCACAATGTTTAATAATTTATTTTTCTCTCGCTACTTGAGCCTGGCTATACAGCCAGGCTTTTTCTTTGAGACAAAGTTTTTACAAAAATAAGAAAGGAGATGGTTAAAACACATCTTAAAAACCCAACCCAAAAATGGCGGTAGAGCATATTGCTAACTGTATTGACAACAAAAAACCAACAAAAAAGAGAGGAGAAATCGTATTGACTTTGAAAAAGTGTTTACTGCGATCCAAAAAAGCCAGCAGTGTGATGTTTTAGAGCCACATTGTGCATGAAATAGAGCCACCTTGTGCAACCATTAGAACCACTTTTATTAATATTTTGTTCTTTGAAAATTTCATGTGTTGTACCCTTTAAAAACAACCCCACATCTGCCAAATGCGGGAGGGCAACGGCAAAGCGTATTTTACTTTGCCGTACAAGATGCCCGGATCGTATAGAGTCCCCGCTTTTGGGGGTTGTACCCCGCATTTCGCTTTCTTGAGTTCGGGAGGAATATCGCTCCGCAGTTGGTACAGCTGATGTCTCCAAAGAGCAAGTTCGTGCCCTTAAAAACCAGTTTTGATTCTTTAACTACCGTTGATTCCGTGCCGTTCCCGCATGGACACCCGGCCATCGATTAAAATCGTGTGAGAATCGTGGACAATGCGGTCAAGAATGGCGTCTGCCAGAGTGACTTCTCCAATCTTCTCATGCCAACCGCCTGGTGCAAACTGCGTACAGAAGATGGTCGATGCATTCTGGTGCCGTGCTTCAACGATTTCCAATAAATCCAATGCCTGTGTTTCTTTTAAAGGGGTCAGCAGCCATTCATCCAGAATGAGGAGACTGATTTTCTTGTATTGTTTCATCACCTTCTTGTAAATACCTTCACCACGGGCCACTGCCAATTCATCCAATAAATCCGGCAGCCGGATATATCGGGTGGTATAATAGTTACGGCAAGCTGCCATTCCGAAGGCACAAGCCATGTAGGATTTGCCATTGCCTGAAGCTCCCATGATAATCAAGTTTCGTTTTTCCTCGATGTAAGTGCAGCTGGATAAACGAATAATCTGAGCTTTATCCAGTTTTCGATCTGCATGGTACTCAATATCTTCAATGCTGGCCTGAGGGTATCGGAACTCCGCTTTTTTAATGAGGCGCAGCAGTTTGTTGCTTCTTCGTTTGGCCCATTCCTGATCTACCATGATACCTACCCGTTCTTCAAAAGACAGTTCCTTGTACTTTTCATCAGAGAGCTGACGCCTGAAGGCCTCAGCCATGGTGGCAAGACGCATCTCAATGAGCTTGTTGACGGTCGTGGCATTAATCATGTTCTTTACCTCCATAGTAGTCGGCACCCCGGACAAATCCGTGGGTCTCGGTATTGGACCTGGTCACTGGACGACTCTCTTTTACCGACATTTTATCCTGTCCGGTCTTTAGAATTGTCTGAATGGTTTTAAAACTGGGACTAGGCGTGTAGCTTAAGGCCCGGTGACAGGCTTCCTCCAACCGGGACAGGGAATAGGTGTCAGCCAGTTTCATCAGTGATGTACAGGCGCGATACCCTTGCTTTTCGACTTTATGTCTTGTGAGTATGGCATTGACCACAATCACTGTGTTAGCCCCGACATCAGCAGCCCACTTTCGGAAGAAATCGCCGTTAATCTCCAGGTACTTTTGGTGTTTTTCCGGCATATGCTCCGGGACTGTGATAACCTGACCTTCTTTTCCCAACACTCTGAGATGGGAAGCAATACGGTGGTTGTGATAAAAAACTTCAACGATTTTACTGGTAAGGCGCACATCCACCTGATGCCGTATGTATTCATAGGGCACCGAATACTGATTTTTGTCCACATATATGTGATAATCATACTGTACGGATGCCTTCGACCAGGTGGCAAGTTCGTATGGGGAGGCAGGCAGGGGCAGCAGTAACGCCTTTTCTTCTTCAAGAAAAGCGCTCTTCCTGCTTCCCGGCTTCTTTTGAAAGGGCTTTTCGTTAAACTCCGCCAATTTTTCCTGGATGGCTCCATTTAGTTCCCGTAAGGAGAAGAACTGCTGATGACGCAGGGAAGCAATTATCCAGGTGGAGATAATACCTACAGTTCCTTCAGCATGGGGTTTGTCCTTGGGGTGCCTTACCCGGGCAGGAATCACTGCAGTACCGTAATGCTCCGCCATCTCATGGTAGGTCTTGTTGATCTTAGGATCTGGCTTAGAAACTTGTTCAACACCCGTTTTCAAATTGTCCGGTACCAGGATTCTTGTGACACCGCCAAAGTAGTTGAAGGCATGAATGTGGGCATTAATCCAGCTTTCCATATTCATATTCAGGAAAGCTTCTACATAAGCATACTGGCTGCAGGACAGCACAGCCACAAAGATGGGTGCCGGAATGGGTTCGCCAGTGATGTTGTCCTTAAGAAAGGCGGTTTTGCCTGCCCAGTCCAGTTCCATCATTTCGCCGGGTTTACGTTTAATCCGCATGGTCGCTTTTGTTTTGTTGGCATATTCCCGGTAATACCGGCAAAACTGACTGTACATTAGTGGAATCTCGCCGCTTAGCCGACAGGTTTCGCAGTACTCATGCCACAGCAGACTCAGTGTGACACCGCTTTTGGCCATCTCCTTGTGGATGTTGGCGCAATCCGGCAGTTTCCGGCTTGACTTGATGCTTTTCTCTGGGAAGAGCAGTTTTTGGAGATCCGCATCTGCCATGTCTTTTTCGAAGGGCCAGGTAATACCACACCCTTCAGCTCTTTCGAGCACTTTACTGACTGTGTTTCGTGAGCATTGGCAGCTGGAAGCTATGCTGCGTCCGCTCACATCCTGGCTGTGAAGCCGAAGGATTTCCCGATACTTGATCATTTGATCTACCTCCTTATAATGATTAGCACTGTGTAGTGCATTCCATCATTATATCGGAGGTGGCTCTCATCATGACCAAGGTGGCTCTATTTGATGCTCATGGTGGCTCTATTTCGTCACACGTGTGGCTCTATCGCAAAATATTACCCAGAAAAAGAATTGTTTAATTTGCATGGTGCTTATGATTACATTGTTATTTCCGTGTATAGCAAACGCGGATCAATCTGTTAAGGTTAAATACAACGACCAGATTGTTAATTTTGAAATACAGCCAATAATTGAAGACAGCAGGGTATATGTCCCTATGAGTGTAGTGGTCAAGGAATGCTCTACTCTTTTTGAAATTGCTTTTAGAAGAATTTTTAATGAAGCCATAATCAGTCTGCCCTTCAAAGAACGTCTGGAACTACAGGAATGTGAAAAAAAGATAGGCAAAAACCTCAAAGGGGTTCAGGATTTTACTTTTGGTGAATTGGTTGGACTTTTTCGCGAAAGTGCTTTGATGAATAAATGGGTCAAACACTCAGCCCGGGATCATTGTTAGTTTGCGCAATCGAATCGTTCATGAAGGCGGTACTTGTAGTCGTTATGAAGCAGAACTAATCTATAACTATCTAAGAAATTTTCTGGCTAGTCTAGGTTTAGCCGATCTTAATACCAATATTAATATAAAAAAACATGAGGGTTCAGATTCGCCAAAATTGAAAAGTAAAGGCCAAACCAAAGTGTTTAAATACCTACACGAAAGAGGCCTGATAATAAATCCATCTGATAATAGCCGTAATATTTCTTTTAAAGTTGAAACTTTAAACTTGATTTTTGATGCAATATATAACGAGGTTCAAAATATTGCAGATAGTAATACTGCACAAAAGGTATTACGGAAGGCTGGTTATGTAAGCGGGAGTAATTTTGGTTCCATGATGGACAAAAAGTGGGAATTAGAATACGAAGAGGTATCTATTAATAATAAAATAAGCCTATGGTGTGATTTTGATTCCGATGTGGGCTGAGGTAAGTTTATAAATCAGCTAAATATAAACGAAGAAGATGGAACCATTGATGGTTTTCTGATTATTTCCGAAAATTTTCAGACATATAACCGTAAAAAGAATGATAATCTTATATGTGGCTTTATTAAAGGCTATTGTGAAGGCGTAATAGAACAGATTATGGGAGGTATAAATATCGAAATGACCTGTGATATGGACTCCTGTCCGCAAAAACATGTTTTCAAAAAACAATGTTCTTTATCATTATATGTAAAGGAAAGTGATTAATGGAAAAGATTTTAGTAGTATTTACGGGTGGAACAATTGGTAGCAGCAAAAAGTGCAGAACCATTGATGTTGATGCCAAAACTTCTTACTCTTTGTTGGAGAGCTACCTGGCTTCAGCTAAAAGCATAGCGGTTGAATTTGATGTTCTGAAACCATTAAACATATTAAGTGAAAATTTAATATCTGCCGATTGGTTAACCCTTTTTGATGCTTTAGTTGAACACGACTTGAATAAATATCAGGGTATCATTATTACTCATGGAACGGATACGCTTCCCTATACATGTGCTGCAATAAGCTATATGTTTAACAATACCCCGATACCTATTGTGGTAACTGCCAGTAATTTCCCACTGGAAGATCCACGAAGCAATGGCTTGGATAATTTTACTAGTGCGGTCGATTTTATAATTAACTCTAGACTTCCGGGCGTTTTTGCCATATTCTGCAACTATCTCCAGGAACCTATTGTCTATCTGGGTACCAGAATGATGCAGGCCAAACCCTTTACGAATGAATTTGAAAGCGCCAACATGGTTGATTTTGGCAAGATGATTGACGCTTATCTGGTTGAAAACAGGCATTCCTGGAATCCTGGCCCGGAGCAACTTCATGCAAAACGCTTCAGTATTCCAACCCCCTTAAAGGGTTTTTCAGACGAGATTCTATATATATGTCCTGCTCCCGGCTTAAACTATAACTTTTATGATTTTTCCCGTTATTGTCCCAAAGCTATTCTTCATGATCTGTATCATTCCGCTACTGCCTGTGTTCGTAAGAACGGGTATCCCGGAAAACAATTCTCGCTAATAGAGTTTCTTCGTTACTGCCAGGGTTATAATGTAGATGTTTTCATTACCCCTATCAATGGATTATCAGATGACATCTATATAAGCTTGAGAGAATTAATGGATTTCGGAGCCATTCCATTAGTTAATATTTCGGTTGAAGCTGCATGGGTTAAACTGAAGTTGCTGTATGGCAACTATTCAAGGGATGAGATATTCAGAGATGGTCTCTTGGAAAAGAACCTGTTTTTTGAAAACCTGGTACCGCAGAATAATTCTTAATCATCCGGGCAAACTGTAATTGGGCCATAAGCCAGCATTATTTGCTGGCTTTTCCTTATTCTGTCCTGATGGCCTCCAGAGCACTCAATTTCATGGCCCGCCGGGCCGGCGAATAACCGGAAATGATACCTACCATGGTGGCGAAGACAACGGCAGCCAAACCCAGTTCCCAGGTAATTACGGAGATGCCGACATCACCTCCCATACTGCCCATAAAACCAGCTGTAACCCGGTTCAATATATAAGAAACCAGATAGCTGAAGAGCAAGCCGACGCAACCACCTCCCAATCCTATCATCGCAGCTTCCAGCAGGAAAAGGTCCCTGATATCGCCAAGCCTGGCTCCCAGAACTTTCATTACCCCTATTTCCCGGGTTCTTTCGTAAATACTCATTATCATGGTATTGGTTATACCGATAGCGGCCACCAGCAGGCTTACGGCCCCGATACCTCCCAGTATGGCCTGCATCTTGCGTGATGTTTCCTTCATGGATTTAACCATATCCGACA
>Ga0334889_1000705_pt1 | contig 49531 bp, 31 predicted proteins | sample GraSluR1_MG_2_FD_207222 | JGI IMG/M metagenome (GOLD analysis project Ga0334889, IMG submission 207222) | Sludge microbial communities from methane-producing bioreactor in Wageningen University, Netherlands - Granular Sludge_8_08-R1 | ecosystem: Engineered > Bioreactor > Anaerobic > Unclassified...
CTTCGGAAGCGGAGGCGCGTTTCGAGATCTGGGCGCGACATCGCGGCATGTCCGAGGGATGGCGGGGCCTGCTCGGCGGGGAGGTGTCCCGCTACACGACGGTCGCGGACGAGGATTGGTCGGGCAGGCTCGACGGGGCGATCTCGCGACAGGGCGGCGTCGAACTGCCTGTCGCCATGATCTACGTCAGCGAGAGTGATTCCCGGCAGGTGGCGTTCTTCCGTGATCCGGTGGTGGGCGAGTGGGAGATCGGAGTGCTGTACGTGGACAACATGAACCTGCCCTACGGACCTTCGCCATGTGAATTCTTCATCGATGTCTGGCGCCACGAGACCGACGCCCGGACGAATCGCCGCGGGGCGAACGGGATGCTACCGGCACCGTGCTGGGGTCTCCGCACGCACACGAAGATCGAATCCTGGTAGACCCCGTGAAAGAATGTCGATCTCTGGCGGATGGTTTAACGGGAATCGCCTGTCGTGAGGAGAAAAAGCAAGCAGAATCTGGGAGCGTGATCCGCGACCTTTCACTGGCGCAGTCTCCTGTTTGCCTTTGCTTCGGCATCCTCTCGTTGGGCCTCACGGTCGTATGACTTCGCGATATCTTCGATGACACCAGCCATGTAGGGATGGCTGTACCGTATGGGCTCTGCAATAGCACGATACTTGGCGGCAAGTTCTCGCTCCTGATCGCCACCTTCACCGCGCCAATGCACACCGCGCGAATTGATAACTCCGATTCGGAATCCGACGCCAATCTCCGGAGACGCAATTCTCTCCATCGCTCCGCAAATGGCTTCGCGCGGCCAATCCCCATTCTCTCCGGCGGGCACTCGCGCCAGCAGCTGGCCGATACACTGATCGCCTATGTCAGCCCGAGCATACCTGTGGCAAAGCTGTCGAACATCGGTGATCCACGCGAAAAGAGCATCGGCCTGTTGGTCAACGTCCTTGTCGCCCCCAGGCATTCGGTTTACCTGGCTGAGAAGCCGGTGGGCGGTCATGGCCACGGCTGCGCGCCTGTCGGGATTTTCGACCACGAACTCCGCCGGATCTTCCCCGTTGTCAGTTCGTTTGTAGGCATGCATGACTGCTTCGACGAACAGAGCCGGCGTCTTGGCAACTTGACGGGCAAGATTAGGGGTCCCGTGTTCGGTGTCGTCGAGAAGTCCCATAAATAACAGCTCGAGTTGAGCCATCTCGTCCACGGATACTCCTGCCCGGCCATCAAGCGAAGCCAGTGCCTCCGAGACGTAATAGCGATCGATCTTGTAGTGGCTTTCGGGCTCAGCATTGACCGTGGCGATATCTCTAAGCAATCGCACTAGGCGGGCGGTCTCGATGCTGCCAAAATCCATGTGAACGGCATGAAATGCCGCCCGCGGGCGATGTGCTTCAAGAAGTCCATCGATTATCTCGCAGAGTGCGGCGGGTGATTGGCGGCTCCAGGTGGGGCGAACATTTGCCCAGTAGTGAGCACGAGCTTGATCACCGTGCTTATCCACGAGTCGCCAGGTAAATTCCTGAAATGGCGCACATGAAAGCACACGCCCCAAATCTTCTTTGGAAATCCGGTCAGCCAATGATGCAACAACCTCGGCAACAATTTCCTCGCCAAGAGCCTCAAGGAATCCCTGGAGGCACAGCTCAGCGTTGACGCGCAATTCGCCAGAAAGAGCAAGACATTGGCAAACGAAGTCTTCTCGAGGCTCATTCTGGACGATGCAGGGTGCGACGTAGGTGCCAGCGGTGTAGGGGGCGCCAATCCGCTCTAGAAGTTCTCTAACGCCATCGAATCCTCTCTCAGTCCATATTTCCAAAAGTGCTTCGCGGCGTTGCCTGCCGACAAGCTCCTCCCGCTTCTGGTAATCGTAGTTTTCGTCTTCGATCTCATCGAGGGATTCCCGGACCCAATGATCCGCAAAAAGCCAGGCATGTCGGATTACTGGGTCGTGAGGCTGCAAGGATTCGTAGACCTTGGGCGCACGGCTACGGGTAGTATCTGTCAGGTCTCGCTTTCTCCCTCGCCGGGTGAATGCGTACTGCCGGATGCGCTCCCGCAAAATAGCTTTGGCAGCGTCGTTGGCGCTCTTGGCCCATTCTTCGACGAGGTCCCACACTTTGTTCTGGTCTTCTTCCGGAATCGCATGCAGCGATTCTACCAGATCTCCAAGAGACTTCTCGTCATGGGCGGACCGCCCTATGAGATAATCGAGGGCTTTCCGATTGAACTCGACAGCTTCTCGTTGGGAGACGACTTGCCCGGCCCCCGAACCGTCACTTCGCCATCTGGGCTTGTTGCTGTAGTGCCCAACCCGCGAGCCGGGCTTAATCTGACGAATGCAGATATCCCAGCAGACATCTGGAAAGCGCTTTGAGAGAGAATCTAAAACCGCGACCCGTTCCGCCACGGAGGCTGCGGTCTGAGGCATCCAGGACCGGAAAATCGACTGTAGACTTTCCTCGGGTTTGTTCATCCAGTTGTCATCGATTTTCGTTTCTGACAGTCGGGCAAGGACTGTCGCCACGCGCAGCAGGTTCTCCGGTTTCCAGGCAAGGCTCTCCAGGGCCCAGAGGAGGCCCGTGAGAGTTGGCGAGCCGAAAGGCAACGCGGCACTGACGGGCTTCATGAGACCCAGAGTCACAGGCTCATCTCGCGACAGGTCAGCTTCAATGATTCGAAGAAACTCATCAGGTGCAGCCTCGGCGTACCGGGGAAGGTCCTGATCGTGAGACAGGAGCTTCTCCAAGGTCAGTGGTGTCAACAGACCGCGCACAATGAGGTTGACCCTATCCTCGACATTGACGCCGGTTGTGCCCTGGAGCCTGAAGTTCCCGTGTACAGCTAGGATAACGAGAGACTCACAAATGCCATCGCGGAGAGCGGCAGAGTGTGCACGCTTCTTCCCGTAAACCGCCGCCGCCCATCTTTGGTCTTCTGGTAGATCCAGCGATGGGTCGGATTCCGACAGCACGTGGTCTGCGGCTGAGAAGAACCGATCGAGATCGGATCCCGTGATGTACTTCGAGATCGCGAAAAACGAGTCGATCTTGGAAGCAACGCCGCAGTAGCCACCGGCCGACCAAACCGGACTGTCATCCAATTGTAGGAGACGTGTAAACTCGATTTCGACATCGCTGTACGTGCGCCCAGCAACCTGTTCGATAACGTCGCGATCCGCTCGCGAACCAGGATGCCAAGTGCCGACCAATGCCATCGAAATGTGGTTCCTCGCCATTTCGGAGTCGCCGGCCCAGACGGGGGTCTGGAGTGCTGCGTTCCCGGACAAGCGGCGACGAAGGATTGTCGGTGAACGGCCTGACTCTAACGCAAGCCTATCGATCTCATCTGACTCAAACCCCATTTCGACCAGAGCATTCTTGAATGCTTCGAAGTTGAGTAGATCTAAGGCAATATCCGGCTCTACGTCGGCAGCGTTGCGTGGACGCCAGACGATGCAGTGGAGTCGGAGGTGGGCATCAGCGAGCTCGCGTTCCGTCTCTTCGGTGTAGACGATTGGGATGAACGGTGTTGATGACAAGATCAACTTCCGAAGAGTCTCAGGAGAGGAGAAGACAGCTGCATGGTCCTTGTGGTGGCAAAGGTCGTCGTCGTCAAGCACACAAGCGAGAAAGGCGAGCGCCTCTCTATACGAGTCGGCTGCGATCACGAGTGGTTTATGACTGGGCTCCGCTAGCCAGCGCCGAAGCCTTTCCTTGTAGGCTGCTAGGGATGGCTCAAAAATCTGAGGGATGAGAGGAGGAGTGCTCGCGTTGGCCCACGTTTGCCAGGATTGTTCCAGGGTCTCGAAGCCTGCGGTGACCTGACCAATCTTTTCAGCAAACCAAATCTGAGCAGGAATTGACTGCTCCAGCCATTGCTCCAAATCGCTGGCGTCAAGTACCCTGACGGCCTTCCATTCTCGGGCCTTGTTCTTCTTCTCTTCCCATTTTGATTTCGTGGGCCAGTTTCGGGGGGTAACGACCATGTAGGTACTCTTGGCGCGTTCCGAAGGGTCAATCGACTTGAGGCGATTGTTGTAGTCGTCGTTGGCCTTAGCGCCTGGGTCTTTATTGGTTCCGAACTCCCAGTACGACGTTCCTTCGGGGACCCACGGGGTGGCTGCATCCGACTCGACAATCCCGTCAGAGCCTTTGCGTTCGGAGTTGTCGTAGCCAGGGAAGTCAACTTTGCGGAGAGAGGTAGCCGTCGAGTGCACGAGCTTTCTTAGAAGGACGGGGAGTAGTGCCCGGGCGTCGATACTGGACGCCCAGCTTTCGATCTCGTCCGCCTTGATGGTTAGGAAGCCTGGCACGAACGCGCGCACAACCAGTTCACTATCGCCGTTCTTGCGCTTCCATTGATCGTACTCCGCTTGCATCCCGAGGAGCAGCGTCCGCTTCGCTCCGAACGCCTTTTCAAGCCTTGCGGCCATTTCGGAGGAAAGAGAGGAGTTGCCGTTGAGGAAATTCGACAAGGCAGGGCGGCCAATACCAAGCAGCTTGGCTGCATCTTTGACGGTCATTCCCATCGGGATCACCGATTCGCGAACATAGGGGCCAGGGTGGCTGGGCTGTTTGCCAGGTTTCGCCATAATACTACCTCCAGCTGTTAATGTAGCGCGTAGCGCTACACGCTGCAAGAAATATCTTGTCAGGTGATTGTCTGTCGGGATTTTTTACTTTTGGAACAAGTGGTAACTTGTTCCAAAAGCCTCCCACGCGCTGAATGCCGAGGTCGCCGGCACCCGCGGTGGATGATGGAGGAAGTACCTACGGAATCGTCGCCTCCGGTGCCGTTTGTTTGGTGGGCGCGGCCCGTTGTGAAGTCCAACAGACGGATCGGGCGCGGGAGATCGAGGTGATTCCGTTGCGGTTTTCGCGAGAGGGGACGGGGTGGGTTTTGGTGGGGGCGGGGGCTGAGGCGGCCCGGGGGGGGGTAGGGTTCCCAGCGGTTGTTGGGAAGTGCTGGGGATTCTATCCAGGGCGAGGCGTGCCCGAATGATCTGTTGACGCCTTTCGCCCAGATCTGTAGGCTGTTGCTGTTCAGCTCAAAAAGTGATAAAATTCTTATCACTTTTGGCTCCCAATAGAAACGATGTCGATCGGGGTGTTGTTGTTGGGGAAGGAAACCGATAAAAAATCTATGAGAAATCGCGTTGAACAGCAACAAGACCCTCAGCGGACGACCGACTTCATGGACCAGAACCGGGTCTTCACGGTCGACGAGTTCGCACGGCATCTCGGGGGAGAGAAGAGCCTCGCCGCGTACCGCGTGCGCTACTTCCTCAAGCAGAGGCGTCTGAAGCGCCTTGCCAACGGCGTCTACGCCACCGTCCCGGTGGGCGTGGCGCCCGAGAGCTACGAACCGGATGCCTTCCTGGCAGCTGCGGCCATCCGGACCGATGCGGTCTTCGCCTACCACTCCGCCCTCGACCTCCTCGGGCAGGGGCACTCGGTCTGGTGGACCTGCACCGTCTGCACGGGACGCCCTCGTTCGCCCGTCAAGGTCGGGCGGACCACCATCAGATTCCTGTCGCACCCGAAGGCCGCACGGCCTCGGGCCAAGGCTTCGTCGTCGGGAGAAGGGGCCAAGGTCCCCTGGACGACCGAGGTTCCCCGTGGGGGCAGGACCCTGCGGGTCACGACGCCCGAGCGGACTCTCGTGGACGGGTTCAGAGAACTGAGCCTGGTGGGAGGCCTCGACGAGTTGGTGGAGTCTATGGACGGCTTCGCCACGCTGAATCCGGACGCGCTCAAAGAGATCTTGCACGCGTACGACAACCGGCGCCTCTGGGCGGCGGTCGGGTCGTACCTGGAGAGGCGGCTCGAGGGTCTCTTCCTGGACGCGTCAATCCTGGGAGACTTCCAGAAGCAGCGGCCGCGCACACGGGTCTACCTGGTTCCCGGCCAGCGGGGAGGCGTGTTGGCCAAGGACTGGAACCTCGTCGTTCCCGCCCATCTGCAAAGACGTGTTCGCGGCGACGATGACGGCGACGACGAAGATCACGATGACGACCATGACGCCGGCGACGAAGACGATGGTGATGATGGTGGTGATCATGGACCGTGATCGGATCAGCGCCCTGTCCGCGGAGAGCGGCTTTCCGTCCGGACCGCTGGAAAAGGTCATCCGTCTCGGCGATGTCGCGGCCGCGGTTGCGCGGCATCCGCTGCTCTCGCGCATTCTGGCGCTCAAGGGCGGAACCGCACTCAACATGTTCGATGGCCCCCCGCCGCGATTGTCCGTGGATCTGGACTTCAACTACATCGGGGCCCTGGACCGGGAGGAGATGCTCCACGCACGCCCCGACCTGGAGCGAGCCGTCGATGCGATCGCCCGTGAGCTGAAGTACGAAATTCAGCGATCCCGGGATGAGTTCGCCGGGCGGAAGATCTTCCTCAACTACGTCAGCGTAAACGGCTCGCCCGATCGCATCGAAATTGACCTGAACTTCCTGCAACGCCTCACGTTGGCTCCTCTGCGGACGGCGGCGATGTGGCAACCCGGGGATCTGAGCCAGCCCGAGGTTCAGCTATGCGGGCTGCCGGAGATCGCCGCCGGGAAGATCTGCGCCCTGTTGGACCGGTGCAAGCCACGTGACCTGTTCGACGTGATCCGCCTTCCCGAGGCAGGCGCGTCATTCTGGAGCAGCCCGTCCTTCAAGAAGCTCGTGATCGCCTTCACTGGGACCCTCGATCATCCCCTGCACGCGTATGGGCGGGAGCGGATGGAGCGGGTTCGAGCCATCGACATCGAGGCGGAACTCGTGCCGATGCTTGGCGGGCAGACGACGGTCGACCGAGTCGAGCTCGTCGATCGTGCCTGGAAAGCAGTCGAACCGCTGCTTTTACTCGACGACTCCGAACGAGAGTTCGTCGACCGTCTGCAAGCGGGGGACCTGCGATTGGACCTTCTTGTCCCCGAAGACGAGGAAATGAGTGAACGGCTGGCGAAGTGGCCGCCGCTCCAGTGGAAAGCTATGAATGCACGAAAGCACAGGTCATCTCGCCGCGGGGAGCGGGATGCCCCTGAGGGATCTCGGGAGCAGGGATGATGCAGACGTCTGGGATAGTCGTTTTGGGATGTGTCGGAATAGCGAATGTTGAGCTTGTTCGTTCGCAATTTGGACACCGGCCTCGGGGCAAAGTGGGATGTGCACGCGGCGCCTGGGATCCGGATCAGGAAGAGACCTTCCCGTGACCGGTCCGCCGCAGCCCAAGCCCGACCCTCAGATGGACCTGCGCGACAGGATCGCCCGCGCTGAAAGCCGTCTTGCAGATCTGGCGGGCGAGCAAGCCACCGTGGTGGCCGAACTCCGCGAACTGCGCGCCGAACTGGCCACTGCCGAAACATCCGAAAGCACCAGCGGTCCGGTCACGGCCGAATCTACGCCGCTGTCTCCAGCCGAGAAGGTCGCCCTCTTCCGCTCCCTCTTCGCCGGCCGCGACGACGTCTTCGCGAAGTTCTGGCAGAACCCGAAGACCGGCCGGAAAGGGTACGCCCCGGCCTGCCGCAACGAGTGGGTCCGCGGTGTATGCGAGAAACCGCGCGTGAAGTGCGGCGAGTGTCCCGATCAGGCGTTCATTCCCGTGACGGACGAGGTCGTGACGGACCATCTGCGCGGCCGGCTGGTCATGGGGATGTACCCCATGCTCCGCGACGAGACCTGCCGATTCCTGGCCGCGGATTTCGACGGCGATGGCTGGCGGGACGACGTGGCCGCATTCGTCGAGACGAGCCGCCGCTTCGGCCTCGATCCGGCGGTCGAGCGGTCGCGGTCCGGGGACGGGGCGCATGTCTGGCTATTCTTCGCGGAACCGGTGGCGTCCGTGACGGCGCGCCGGCTGGGTTGCCACCTGATCACCGAGACCATGGAGCGGCGCCACGAATTGTCGATGCGGTCGTACGATCGGCTGTTTCCGAACCAGGACACGATGCCGCGGGGCGGATTCGGCAACCTGATTGCGCTACCTCTTCAGTACGAGGCACGGCAGGTTGGAAACACGGTCTTTGTGGATGACGACTTCGTCCCGTATCCCGACCAATGGGGCCGGTTGGCGACAGTGGGTCGGCTTTCGGTCCCGCGAGTGGAAGAGATCGTCAAGGACGCCACCGCCGGCGGAAGGGTCGTCGGTCTGCGGATCGCAGACGCTGACGACGTGGAGGAGCCCTGGCTGCGGCCGAGTCAGCGTTCCCATTCGTTGGCACGCGACGTCGGGCCGCTGCCGGCGGATGTCGCGGCCGTCATCGCACAGCGAATCTTCGTGGCCAAGAACGGTCTGCCACCTGCCCTGATCAATCAGATCAAGCGCCTGGCCGCGTTCCAGAATCCGGAGTTCTTCAAGAAGCAGGCCATGCGGTTGTCCACCGCGCTGACGCCGCGGGTCATCAACTGCGCCGAAGACCTTCCCCAGCACGTAGCGCTTCCTCGAGGTTGCTTGGCTGCGCTGGAAGACCGGCTGTCCGAGTATAGCGTGAAGCTTAAAGTGGAGGACTTACGTGCCGACGGCGCCCCTCTCGATGTCAAGTTCCGGGGCCAGCTGACCGAGGTGCAGCAGCGGGCTTCCTCGGCTTTGTTGGCGCATGAAACCGGCGTTTTCGTCGCCCCACCGGGAACGGGCAAGACCGTGGTCGGCGTCGAGGTCATCTCTAATCGGGCGCGTAGCACGCTGGTCCTTGTCCATCGGACACCTCTACTCGACCAGTGGCGGGCGCAGCTCGCGCTGTTCCTGGATCTGAAACCGAGCGAAATCGGTCAGATCGGCGGGGGAAAATTCCGGCCCAACGGGCGCCTGGATGTCGCGATGCTGCAAAGTCTTGTGCGCCGGGAGGATGTCGCCGAGCTCGTCGCCGAGTACGGGCATGTCGTCGTAGACGAATGCCACCACGTGCCGGCGGTCTCGTTCGAGCGGGTCATGCAGGAAGTGCGGGCGCGGTACGTGACCGGCCTGACGGCTACGCCGCAGCGGCGCGACGGCCACCAACCGATCCTCGAGTTCCAACTCGGCCCGGTGCGATTCGCCATCGACCCGAGGAGTACGGCTGCGGGGCATGTATTCGAGCACCGGCTCGTGGTGAAGGAGACAGCGTTCCGGTTGCCGGAGGGGGCAGCACCCGGGATCCAGGAGCTCTACGGTGTACTGGCGGCGGATCAGTCGCGCAACGCCATGATCCTCGATGACGTCGGGCATGCGCTGGCCGAGGGGCGTTCGCCGGTCCTGCTCACCGAACGGCGCGATCACCTCGAGTACTTCGCCGAGCGGCTACAGGATTGTGTGCGTCACCTAGTCATCTTGCGCGGGGGCATGAGTGCCAAGCTGCGTCGCGAGGTCTCCGAACAACTGGCGAGCATACCCGCCGGCGAGGAAAGGTTGCTGCTGGCGACGGGGCGGTTTCTCGGCGAAGGCTTCGACGACGCGCGACTCGATACCTTGTTCCTTGCCCTGCCTGTGTCATGGAAAGGGACGCTCGTGCAGTACGCTGGGCGGTTGCATCGGCAGAGCCACGGGAAGAGTGAGGTTAGGATCTACGACTACGTCGATCGGTACGTGCCCATGCTGGCGCGGATGTTCGAGCGGAGGATGAAGGGATATCGGTCGATGGGGTATGCCTCGGAAGGGGAACTGGGGATCAGATAGGCGCCGTCTGCGGGCCCGCTGAAGGGTCGGCCGGTCGACCTGGCGAAAAGCTATGGTCCTGATCGTAACCGCCTTATCCGGGTATTTCTTCTGCCCACATGAGCACATGGCGACAAGTATTGGGTTTGCCCGGACCCCTCTTTGCCTGCGCCCTCTTGACACCACAGCATCAATCGGCAACACTAGGCAACTCTACTGATTCCTAAATACGATCAAGCGGGGCATTCCAGATGGATAACCTCATGACATTGGCCGAGGTAGCAGCGTATCTGCGATTGAGCAAGGACACGGTCTACCGGATGGCGAGCGGGGGAAGGCTCCCGGCCTCGAAGGTCGGGAGCCAATGGCGCTTCCGGCGCGACGATGTCGAACGATGGCTCGAAGCTCATAAGAACATCCAGGGGGATGATCAGCGAAATGGATAACAACACCATATCTGAAGGCGATTCCAGTCCCGCGACGAAACTAGAAGATCTCCAGCCCAACGCGTCGGTCCGCGGCATCCTGCCCGACTGCCTGGTGACGGTGGTCAGCGTGCAGTGGTTCGGCACCGACGCGCTGGAACTGACCTACAAGGACCCCGCGGGCAAGGTCGCCAACCAGCTGCTCTACCGCCATGACGAACCCAAGCTCGAGGTCGTCCAAGTCGGCAGGCCCTGGAGTTTTGACGGCGATGGCGCCCTCTTCCGGCTCGTGTCCGAGGCTCACCGCATCCGACTGGCGCACCTCTTCGACCCCGTCTTGGCGGTCCACACGTCGCTGGTCGATCCCTTGCCGCACCAGATCACGGCCGTCTACGAGGCCATGCTGCCGCGCCAACCTTTGCGCTTCCTGCTGGCCGACGACCCCGGCGCCGGCAAGACGATCATGGCTGGCCTTCTGATCAAGGAACTGATCGCCCGCGGCGATCTCAAGCGCTGCCTGATCGTCTGCCCCGGCAGTCTGGCCGAGCAGTGGCAGGACGAGATGCATCGCCGCTTTCACCTGCCGTTCGAGATCCTCACAAATGACAAACTGGAGGCGGCCAGGACCGGCAACTGGTTCCTGGAGAACGACCTGGCCATCGCGAGGCTGGACAAGCTCGCTCGGAACGAGGATGTCCAGGAGAAGGTCTCGGCCCAGGATTGCCGCTACGATCTCATCGTCTGCGACGAGGCGCACAAGATGTCGGCCACGTTTTTCGGCGGCGAGGTTAAGTACACGAAGCGTTACCGGCTGGGGCGGATGCTCTCGGGCCTGACGCGGCACTTCCTGCTGATGACGGCGACTCCGCACAACGGCAAGGAGGAGGACTTCCAACTCTTTCTGGCCTTGCTCGACGGCGATCGCTTCGAGGGCAAATTCCGCGACGGCGTGCACCAGGTCGAGGTTTCCGACCTTATGCGCCGGATGGTGAAGGAGAACCTGCTCAAGTTCGACGGGCGGCCGCTGTTTCCGGAGCGGATCGCCTACACGGTCCCCTACAAACTCTCCGATGCCGAGGCGCGCCTATACAAGGACGTGACCGAATACGTCCGAGAGGAGTTCAACCGGGCCGAGGCTCTCCAGAACGACAAACGGGCGGGAACGGTCGGGTTCGCCCTGACGATCCTGCAGCGCCGTCTGGCTTCGTCTCCGGAAGCCATCTACCAGTCGCTGCGCCGCCGGCGTGAGCGGCTCGAAAAGCGGCTCCGGGAGCTTGAACTCATGCAGCGGGGTGAGGCCGTGCCGGTTCCCACCATGACGGGGCCGACCTACGATCTCGAAGACCTGGAAGACCTCGACGAGGCCCCCGAGAACGAGGTCGAGGCCGCGGAAGAGGCGGTTCTCGATCAGGCCACCGCCGCGGCGACGGTGACTGAGTTGAAGATCGAGATCGGCACCCTCGGTAGGCTAGAAGCCCTGGCGGCCGACGTGCGGCGCAGTGGCCAGGATACGAAATGGCGGGAACTGTCCCATCTCCTCGGCGAGATCTTCACCCCGACCGGGCAGGCGGAGACGGTGGGGCAGCCCACGGTTCCCTACGGGGCAGGGCCGATTCCCAAGCCGGTGCCTTCTCCGCGCCAGAAGATCGTGATCTTCACCGAGCATCGCGACACGCTGAACTACCTCGAACGCCAGATCGGCTCTCTGCTCGGCCGTCCCCAGGCCTTGGTGATGATCCACGGAGGCATGGGACGGGAGGATCGCCGGAAGGCCCAGGAGGCGTTCCTGCATGATCCCCAAGTGCAGGTCCTGCTGGCGACAGACGCCGCTGGCGAAGGCATCAACCTGCAGCGCGCCCACCTGATGGTGAACTACGACCTGCCGTGGAATCCGAACCGGCTAGAGCAGAGGTTCGGGCGCATCCATCGCATCGGTCAGACCGAGGTGTGCCACCTTTGGAACCTGGTGGCTGAGGAGACCCGCGAAGGGGACGTCTACCGTCGGCTGCTCGAAAAGCTAGAAGAGGCACGACAAGCGCTCGGCGGCCAGGTATTCGACGTTTTGGGCAAACTCCAGTTCGACGGCAAGCCGCTGCGCGACCTGCTGATCGAGGCGATCCGGTACGGCGACCAGCCCGACGTCAGGGCGCGTCTGACCAAGGCGGTCGAGAGCGGCGTCGATCGGCCACATCTGCAGGGCCTGATCGAGGACCGGGCTCTGGCGCACGACGCCATGGACTCGAGCCGGGTCGCGGACATCCGTGAGGAAATGGAGCGCGCCGAGGCGCGACGGCTCCAGCCGCACTACATCGAGTCCTTCTTCCTCGAGGCCTTCAAACGCTTGGGCGGGACGGCCCGACAGAGAGAGGCACGCCGGTATGAGATCACCCACGTGCCGGCTCCGGTGCGCAACCGCGACCGGCAGATCGGCACCGGCGATCCCGTGCTGGCCCGCTACGAGCGGATCGCTTTCGAGAAGGACCTGATTGCACCCCAGGGCCAACCGCTGGCGGCGTTCGTCTGTCCGGGGCACCCCCTGCTCGATGCCGCCCTGGACCTTACCCTCGAACGCCACCGGGACCTGATGAAGCGCGGCACGATTCTGGTCGACGAAGGGGATTCGGGCACAAGCCCGAAGGTCCTTTTCACGCTCGAGCACGGCATCCAGGACGCGAGCATCCTACCGTCTGGCGAGCGAAGGTCGATCTCCCGCCGCATGCTCTACGTCGAGATGGACGCGGACCACAACACGCGGCACGTGCAGTACGCGCCGTACCTTGATTACCGCCCCCTGGCCGCCGGCGAGCCGTCCGTAGAGGACATCCTGGACCGGTCCGAGTGCGCCTGGATCTCGAAGGACCTCGAGCAGAAGGCCCAGGGACACGCCATTGCCCATGTGGTGCCGGGCCACATCGCCGAGGTTCGGGACCGCCGCCTCGCCTGGATCGAGAAGACCAGGGCGGCGGTGAAGGATCGCCTGACCAAGGAGATCACCTACTGGGACCACCGCGCCGAGCAGCTCAAGCTGCAAGAACAGGCGGGGAAGGCGGGCGCCAGGCTTAACTCACGGGAGGCGCGGCGTCGCGCCGACGAACTGCAGACCCGGCTGCAGAAACGGCTGGCCGATCTCGACAGGGAAGCCCAGATCTCGGCGCTGCCGCCGGTGGTCCTGGGCGGACTTGTGGTTGTCCCAATCGGCCTCATCGCGGCGATGACCGAAAAGACGGATCGTCCCGTCACGCGGCCGGTGGACACGCAGGCCTCTGCGGCCCGGGCCCGTGCTGTCGTGATGGAGATCGAGCGCTCGCTCGGCTTCGAGCCCACGGACCAGGAGTTCGAGAAGCTCGGCTACGACATCGAGAGCAGGATCCCCGGCACGGGCAGGCTCCGGTTCATCGAGGTCAAGGGACGAGTAACCGGCGCGGACACGATCACGGTGACCAAGAACGAGATCCTCACCAGCTTGAACAAGCCCGAGGACTTCATTCTGGCCATGGTCGAGTTCCTGGATGCAGACACGCACAAGGTCCACTACCTGTGGCGGCCGTTCGAGCGCAGCGGCGTGACCACGGACTTCAACGGGGCGAGTGTGAACTTCCCGTTTGCGGAGCTTCTGGCCAGGGCGGAGGCGCCACGATGATCACGGCGGCGCAGTTCCAGGCGATCCTCGATGCGCCGGAGGGTAGGAACGTCGAATTCAAGAAAGCCGAGAACCGGTTCGACTTCGAGGAACTCGTCAACTACTGCGTCGCCCTGGCGAACGAGGGCGGGGGAACCATCGTGCTCGGGGTTTCCGACGCGCGTCCCCGGATCGTCGTCGGCACAAAGGCGTTCAGCGAGCCCGGCCGGACCGAGGCGGGACTGTTCGACCGGTTGCAACATCGGATTCCCGTGGAAGAACTCCAATACGAAGGCAAACGCGTTCTCCTGGTCCGTGTACCCTCACGATTGCCCGGCGCCGCCTGGCAGCACCGAGGCGCGTACCTGATGCGCGCCGGAGATGCGCTAGTCCCCATGTCGGACGACCAACTGCGCTGGATCCACATGGAGACAGGGACGGATTTCACGGCCGAGATCTGTTCAGGGGCGACGCTCGAGGACCTGGATCCGGCGGCGATCGAACAGCTGCGGCGACTCTGGCATAACAAGTCGCCCGGCCAGGATGTGCTGGGGCGATCGGACGACCGCTTGATGGCCGATGCGGAACTTGTGGTGGGTGGCCAAATCACTTATGCCGCCCTCATCCTGCTGGGCACCCGGCAGGCTCTGGGACGCTTCCTGGGCCAGGCGGAGGTCATCTTCGAATACCGTTCGAGCGAGGTTCCCGGCCCCGCGGCGGAGCGCCGTGAGTTTCGTGCCGGATTCCTGCTGTTCCTCGACCAGATCTGGCAGGCAGTCAACCTCCGCAACGACCTGCAGCATTTTCAGCACGGCCTTTTCGTGCTGGATGTCCCTACGTTCAACGAGCGCGCGGTCCGCGAGGCCGTCCTCAACGCGGTCAGCCATCGCGATTATCGTCTCGGCGGTTCGGTCTTCGTGCGGCAGTACCCGCGCCGGATCGAAATCGTCAGTCCGGGTGGACTTCCGGCTGGTATCAACCAGGAGAACATCCTGTGGGAACAGAACCCGCGCAACCGGCGCGTCGCCGAGGTGCTGGCGCGATGCGGGCTGGTGGAGCGGGCCGGCCAGGGTTTCGACCTGATCTATCGCGAGTGCATCCGGCAGAGCAAGCCGCTGCCCGACTTCGCCCGGACGAGCGAGCACTCGGTGTGGGTCACGCTGCACGGCGAGATCCAGGACCCGGAGTTCCTGCGTTTCCTGGAAGAAGTCGGCAAGGAGCGCCAGGCAACGTTCACCACGGAGGATTACCTAGTCATCGACCTGGTCCACCGGGAGCAGGCCGTTCCGGGTCATCTGGTGCCGCGTCTTCAGGTTCTGCGGGACGAGGGGATCATCGAGCGGGTGGGGCGTGGTCGCGGCACGCGGCACCTCCTGTCGCGTAGGTTCTATCGCTTCCTGGGCAAGGGAGGGACTTACACCCGGCGCAAGGGACTGGACCGGGAGACGAACAAGGCCCTGCTATTGAAGCACATCGGCGATTCGGAACCGGCGGGCGCCGTCCTGCGCGATATGCAGGAAGTGTTGCCCATGCTCAGCCGGAACCAGGTGCAGAACCTGTTGCGGGAATTGAAAAAAGAAGACCGGATCTGCGTGAGAGGGGCGACCATGGCGGCTCGCTGGCATGTAGCCAAAAACGCAATAAAGCCTGAATAAAACGCAATGGCGATGCAATCGTTATTGTATGTCACAATAAGACAATAGGTTAGGCTTTGGACATTAGAACAGGAAAGTCGCTGGAAGTCCAATGAAGTACGCAAAGAAGCTCATCGAAGTGGCCCTGCCCCTGGACGCCATCAATTCGGCTTCGGCGCGGGAGAAGTCGATCCGCCATGGCCACCCGAGCACCCTCCACCTGTGGTGGGCCCGCCGACCTTTGGCCGCGGCCCGTGCCGTGATCTTCGCCCAGATGGTGGACGACCCCTCGGCGCACCCGGACCTATTCCCCACCGAGAAGAAGCAGGAGAAGGAGCGGCAACGACTGTTCAAGATCATCGAGGAACTCGTGAAGTGGGAGAGCACCACCAACGAGAAGGTGCTTCAGGCCGCCCGCGATGAGATCTGGCAGAGCTGGCGCTACACCTGCGCCGAGAACGCCGACCATCCCCGGGCCTCCGAGCTGTTCGACCGGAACAAGCTGCCGGCCTTCCACGACCCCTTCGCCGGTGGCGGGGCGCTCCCCTTGGAAGCGCAGCGGCTCGGGCTGGAGAGCTACGCCAGCGATCTGAACCCGGTGGCGGTGCTGATCAACAAGGCGATGATCGAGATTCCGCCGCGATTCGCGGGACGCCCGCCGGTCAATCCCGAGTCCCGCAAGTCTGAGAACTCGATGGGGAAGGACTGGTCCGGCGCCAAGGGACTGGCCGAAGACGTCCGGTACTATGGAAAATGGATGCGAGACGAGGCGGAGAAGCGCATCGGCCACCTGTACCCCCAGGTGGAGGTGACCGCAGATATGGCCAAGGAGCGCCCGGACCTGATGCCCTATGTCGGCCGCAAACTCACCGTGATCGCCTGGCTCTGGGCGCGCACGGTCAAGAGCCCCAATCCAGCGTTCGCGCGGGTGGATGTGCCGCTTATCTCGACGTTCATGTTGTCGACCAAGGCAGGTAAAGAGGTATATCTCGAACCGGTGATAGAGGATAGCGGGTATCGGTTTGCAGTAAAGGTGGGGAAGCCGAAGGATGCTGTGGCGGCAAAAAGAGGAACGAAGCTTTCGCGAGGTGCGAACTTTGAGTGCGTGATGTCTGGTACGCCTATCGCAGGTGATTACATCAAAGCTGAAGGAAAGGCCGGGCGCATGGGCGCAAGGCTGATGGCGATGGTGGCCGATGGAGATCGCACACGTGTTTATCTCGCACCTACTCAAGAGCACGAGGTTGCGGCCGAAAGGGCGAAGGCAGGTTGGAAGCCGGAGGTGTCCATCTCCGGAACTACACAGTATCTCGGTGTGCAGCCCTATGGTATGGAACAGTTTTCACAACTCTTTACTGACCGACAGTTGGTTGCATTAACGACGCTCTGCGATCTCGTCCAAGAGGTGCGTGAAAAAGCGAAAGGTGATGCGCTTACCGCGGGAGTGTGCGGTGACTGCAGAGCACTTGCCACCGATGGTGCTGGGTCCGGTGCTTACGGTGATGCGGTGGGCGTATATCTTGCGTTCGCACTTAGCAAGCTCCTGGATAGGTGCTGTTCCCTTGTCACTTGGTTTCCAGCTCGAGATTCGACTTACCACGTCTTTGGTAGACAGGCTCTGCCTATGACTTGGGACTTTGCGGAGACTAACACGCTAAATACGGGTACTGGCTCATTCTTGAACGCTGTTGTATGGGAAGCTGAGGTTGTGGAGGCTTTAAACGCGGGAATCCCGGCTTTTGCCTCGCAATCCGTCGCGCAGAATCAGTCTGAATCGGATGGGAAAGTAGTTTCCACGGACCCACCGTATTACGACAACGTTCCGTACGCCGACCTGTCGGACTTTTTCTACGTTTGGCTCCGGCGTTCGCTGAAGCCTGTCTATCCCGACCTACTAGCTACACTCGCGGTACCCAAGACTGAGGAGTTGGTTGCCTTTGCCTATCGTCACGAAGGCAAAGCCGGTGCTGAGGCCTTCTTTCTTGACGGCATGACCCAGGCAATGCACTGCCTCGCCAAGCAAGCGCACCCGGCCTTCCCTGTAACGATCTATTACGCATTCAAGCAGGCCGAGAGAGACGTCGCCGGGGGCACGGCAAGCACTGGCTGGGAGACCTTTCTCGACGCTGTGATCCACGCAGGCTTTGCCGTCAGCGGTACCTGGCCGATGCGGACAGAGCTAGGCAACCGCCTGCGCAACTTGGGCTCCAACGCCCTCGCCTCAAGCATCGTCCTCGTCTGTCGACCGCGCGTTGCAGACGCGTCTGCCGCCACCCGCCGCGAGTTTGTCGCGGTACTCAAGGACGAATTGCCACGGGCGCTCGCCCACCTCCAGCATGGAAACACCGCGCCAGTTGATCTGGCACAGGCGGCCATCGGACCGGGCATGGCTGTCTTCACGCGTTTTTCCGCAGTTCTGGATGCCGAGGGCAAAATGCTTAGCGTGCGCGAGGCGCTAGCTCTCATCAACCAGGTTCTCGACGAGACCCTGGCCGAGCAGGAGGGCGACTTCGACGCAGACACGCGCTGGGCGTTGACCTGGTTTGAACAACAAGGCTTTGCGGAGGGCGATTACGGTTTGGCTGAGCAACTCTCCAAATCCAAGAACACGAGTGTTGCCGGCTTAGTCGAGGCGGGGGTCCTGGAATCGAAACGAGGCAAGGTCCGTCTTCTGCGCCCCGCGGAACTTCCAGCGGGTTGGGATCCGGCGACCGACAAGCGGCTCACAACCTGGGAAATGGTTCACCACCTGATTCGTGTCCTGGCCGATGGCGGAGAATCCGCTGCCGCCGAATTGGCTGCCAAGCTCGGTGCCAAGGCCGAGGTGGCCCGGGAGCTCGCCTATCGTCTCTACTCGATCTCCGAGCGCAAGAAGCGCGCGAATGAAGCCCTCGCCTACAACGGCCTGGTCCAGAGCTGGCCTGAGATCGATCGCCTCGCGCGGCAGGAACGGAAACAAGCTCCCGGACAGGCTGATCTGTTCGGCACCCCGGAGGTTTAGTTCATGGCCATCAGCAACCAGGATCGCATAGGCAAGGCCATGGAACTGCTCCGGGCTGGGCTGGCCCCTTTCGTCGAGCGTGAGTTCGAGAACCAGCACAAGGGCAAGGCGGAAGCCGCTGCCCGTGAGTACTTCAACAACGACCGTGCCGCCGGAGACAAACCGATCGCCGAATGGGATGTCGCGGCCCTGCTTCGGTTGATGTGGGAGTCCTGGAACGTCGTCTTCAACAAGGCCTTGGGCAGGGCCGAGCGCTCCCTCGTGCAGGAGCTGCGTGATTGCCGCAACAAGTGGGCGCACCAGGAGCCTTTCTCAAGCGATGACACCGACCGTGCCCTCGACTCAATGGCCCGTTTGCTGACGGCCGTGTCGGCTCCGCAGGCGGAAGCGGTCAACAAGATCAAGCTGGAGTTGCGCCGTCTGACCTTCGATGAACAGGTCCGCAGCGAGAAACGCAAGGCAGGGGGCTCGCTCATCGAGGTGGGCGCCACTGGAGGACTCAAACCATGGCGGGAAATCGTCACGCCCCATGCTGATGTCGCGAGCGGCAAGTACCAGCAGGCCGAGTTCGCTGCGGATCTGTGGCAGGTTCACATTGGGGAGGGATCGGACGAGTACAAGAAGCCGTCGGAGTTCTTCCGGCGGACCTACCTGACCGAGAGTCTGAAGAACCTCCTGGTGGGTGGTATCCAGCGGCTGTCGGGCAACGGTGGCGACCCGGTCGTCCAGCTCCAGACCAACTTCGGCGGTGGCAAGACCCACTCCATGCTCGCCCTCTATCACCTGTTTTCTGGCGTCAATCCAGGAGAGTTGGCCGGCGTCGAGGGTGTGCTCGCCGAAGCTGGGGTGAAGTCCCTGCCTACCGCCAAGCGTGCCGTCCTGGTCGGCAACAAGATTTCCCCGGGCAATCCATCCACCAAGCCCGATGGGACGGTGGTCCGCACGCTCTGGGGCGAACTGGCCTGGCAGCTCGGCGGAAAGAAGGCCTACGCCAAGGTCAGGGCCGATGACGAGAATGCCACCAACCCGGGTGACGTCCTTCGGGAACTGTTCAAGGAGTACGGCCCCTGCCTTATCCTGGTCGACGAGTGGGTTGCCTATGCGCGGCAGCTCCACGAGCAGAGCGACCTGCCGGGCGGCAGCTTCGAGACGCAGTTCACGTTTGCCCAGGCGTTGACCGAGTCGGCGAAACTGGCCGGGAACTGCCTGCTGGTCATCTCTCTGCCCGCCTCCGACACGTCCGGATCCCCTCACACCCAGGCGGACGACTCCGAGGTAGGCGGCGTGCGGGGCCGAGAGGCGCTTGAGCGGTTGCGCAACGTTGTGGGGCGTGTGGAGTCGTCCTGGCGTCCTGCAACCGCCGAGGAAGGCTTCGAGATCGTCCGCCGGCGTCTGTTCGAGCCGATTCCGGGGGATCTCTACAAGCAGCGCGACGTGACGGCTCGGGCCTTCGCCGAACTCTACCGGGCCCAGAGCGCGGAATTTCCGCCCGAGTGCAGGACGAGTGACTACGAGAAGCGCATTCAGGCGGCCTTCCCCATCCATCCGGAGATCTTCGACCGCCTCTACACCGACTGGTCCACTCTGGTGAAGTTCCAGCGGACGCGCGGCGTGCTGCGGCTGATGGCGGCCGTGATCCACAGCCTGTGGGAGAAGGGGGACCGCAACCCGCTGATCCTGCCCTCGACCGTACCGATCGACGACGCGCGCGTGCAATCTGAGCTTACCCGCTACCTCTCGGACAACTGGGCGCCGATCATTGAGAGGGATGTGGATGGGCCGAATTCTTTGCCCCTGAAGATCGACTCCGAGCAAGCCAGTACGCTTGGCCGCGTACACGCCACACGGCGGGTGGCCCGGACCATTTACCTGGGCTCCGCGCCGACCGCTGCGGCTGCCCACCGGGGCCTGGAGGACCGCACGGTGAAGCTGGGTTGTGTCATGCCGGGGGAGTCGCCGGCTGTGTTCGGCGATGCCCTCCGGCGGCTGGCCTCCTCGGCGACCTACCTCTACCAGGACGGGCCCCGTTTCTGGTACGCGACCCAGCCCACGGTAACGAAGCTCGCCGAGGACCGGGCCGAGCAACTCAAGCGGGACCCAGACAAGATCGCCCAGGAGCTCGATGAACGAATCCGGGCCGATCTGCGCAGGACCGGGGACTTCTCCCGCATCCATCCGTTGCCGCGGACCGGGGCGGACGTCCCCGATGATCTGGATGCCCGCTTGGTCGTGCTCCCGGCGGACTTCCCCTACACGAAGGAGCCTGGCAACGCGGCGGAAACGGCAGCCAAAGCGATCCTCGAGTCGCGTGGGAACACCCCGCGGCTCTACCGCAACTCGCTGGTGTTCCTGGCGGCGGACAAGGTTCGTCTTCAGGATCTGGATGAAGCGCTCCGTCGCTATCTCGCTTGGAAGTCGATCGTCGCCGAGAAGGATACCCTGAACCTCGACCCGCACCAGGTCCGGCAGGCAGAGACCCAGAAGCAGGCCGCTGACAGCATCGTTGTGGCGCGACTGCCGGAGACGTACCAGTGGGCGCTGGTTCCGGAACAGGCCAACCCGCAGGCGCCCGTCACCTGGGAAGCGATCCGCCTGACGAGTGGCGACGCGCTGGCGCCGCGGGTCAGCAAGCGCCTCCGGAGCGACGAGCTCCTGATCGGTTCGCTCGGCTCGACGATCCTGCGCAAGCACCTTGACGATGTTCCGCTCTGGCGCGGCGACCATGTTTCGGTGAAGCAACTGATTGACGATTTCGGCCGGTATCTATACCTCCCGCGGCTAGCCGGTCCCGAGGTCCTGGTGCATGCGATCAGGGATGGCATCGCACTGTTGACCTGGCAGTCGGACACCTTCGGGTACGCCGAGAGCTACGATGAAGCGGCAGGACGGTATCCGGGGCTTCGCGGCGGGCAGGTGGCCAATTTGTCCACCGATAGCGGGGGGATTCTGGTCAAGCCCATTGTGGCCAAGGCGCAGTTGGATGCCGAGGCGCCTGTTCCCGCGCCGGGCCCCACCGGGGGTACATCGACAGGTGGCACGACTGGGGGCAACGGTGAGGACGAAACCACGGTCGGTGGCGAAGGCGGCGGAACAGCCCAGCCTGAGCCCCAGCTTCCCCGCAGATTCCATGGGACGGTCAAGCTTGACCCCACACGGGTGGGCCGCGACGCAAGTCGGATCGCCGACGAGGTGATTGCCCACCTGGCCGGCCAAGTTGGGGCCGAGGTCACCGTCACGCTGGAGATCGAGGCAACGCTTCCTGGTGGCGCTTCCGATCAGATCGTTCGGACCGTCACGGAGAATGGCCGGACGTTGAAGTTCTCTTCGCAGGGGTTTGAGACAGAATGACCGAATCGAGTTGTGTTCTGCGGCTTGAGGTACGATTCGGAGAGCGCTATGGGCTATGAAATGCCGTCAAGGCCGCAATTTCTCGTTGGGGCTCTTCAGGGTCTCGCGTTCTGGATCGGCCACCGGCACGCGATGTTCTCGGAGTACCCTCTCCCCGAGGGAGCTTTGGTAGCCGAAGCTTGCAATCTAATCCAGGCGAATCTCGATAGCTCCCGGAAACTCAGACCTGAAATCCAGTACCGGCATCTGGTACCCGAAGGTACTGAGATAAGAGGTGTCGGCAACAGGGCCCGTGCTGATTTGGTAGTGCTGAGCACGGAGGGAGTGCATCTACCGAGAAACGCGAACATTGCCGCCCATGTGCAATTCGTTTTCGAGGTAAAAAGGTCAGCAGCGCCTTGGTCGGAAATTAGGTCTGATATAATGCGCCTGCATGATTTTTTGGAGGCTTGCGACAGTAGGGCGCGAGGGTTCTTGATTGTGGTTGCCGAAGGAAGAGCGCCAAAGCGCTTTGTCGAGAAGGGTGTCTCCCGGCTTGGCCCCCAACCGATCCCGGGCCGACCGGGGTGCTATCATGTTCGACGAACTGTGAAGGCGGCAGCGAGTTTTGCGAATCAATCCAGCGCGCATTTTGTGTGCTTGCTGGAGGTCTTCCGAAGACGGCCGGCTAAACTTCCGCCCATATAGCAGCTTACGAATGGCGAAATCGCTGTTCACGCCATTTGGGAGGCTCTGGGGGCGCAAGTACCGGCTTACTCAATGCCAGCGCGATAAGAGCGGCTGTGAGGACATTCCGAAAGGCAATGTGATGTGGTTTAGCGGACATAGAATCCGATGAAGAAGAGGATTAATGACGCCTTAGGACAGTTGCAGAAAGTGAACGAGGTCGCGATCCGTGACGCAGGGCCTCGTTACACGCCTGGCGTTGACCCTGCCGCTCCGAACATCGAGATCGATTACCTGGTGGACGCTTTCGATGCGCTTTCGCTCGTCGATGGGTGGTGGACGCGCGTGCAGGAGTTCGCTGAGAGCATTTCTAAGGCGAGCGAGTATCGCACGCATCTCTTAGATCGCCTCTTTCAGCGTCGTACGGTGACTCCTACCAAATTGGTGAACGAACTCCACGCATTGAAGAAGTATCGGGATCCGACTGAGCTTCGACGGGGTGTCAGTCAGGTTCGACGCAGTGCGGAGCGCATAGCACGACATCTCGAACGAGAATCTAGATCGCTTTGGGATCAACTCCATGCAATGCCGGATGACGATACAAACCGAGAGAAGCGAAGCCGTCTTCAATCAGATGCGAACGCGATAGGGGATGTGGCGTCTGCTGTCGGGAGGCTTGTCGAGTATCTGGACGGCCCATCCGGCAGAATCCTCCGCGGCGACAATAATCTACTGCTCTTGGGTTCATGGGGAACGGGGAAGACTCACCTTCTTTGCGACGTCGCCCGGCAACGCTTACGGGCACGGGCGCCAGCCCTTCTGGTGATGGCGAGTTCGCTTCCGAGCAGTTCTAACGTGCTGGATGCGATCGCGGCTAGCACAGGGTTGGCTAAGTCTGGGGCGGAAATTCTCTGCGAATTGAACCGCCTTGGTGAGATCACGAATACTCGGGCTCTGCTCATGATAGATGCGATCAATGAGGGGGATCATGGCGTCTGGCGAGGTCAGCTTCAGCGCCTAACGATCAGCGTGAGCAGGCTTCTGCATGTTGGGCTTGTTGTGAGCTGCCGTCGTCCGTTCGACGAGGTAATCGTTACAGAGCAAGCTGCGAAGCGCCTTCTGCACCTAGAGCATTACGGCTTCCAGGACCGGGAGTTTGATGCCCAGCTAGAGTACTTTTCTTTCTACAATCTGTCGGCGCCAAGCGTGCCACTCATCACGCCAGAGTTTACGCGCCCACTCTTTTTAAAGATCCTGTGCGAAGGCATCAAGGATCTCAGTCGGCGATCACAGCAACGGAAATGGCGCGAGATTGCTTCGGGTCAGAAGGGCATGACCTATGTGCTCGAGTACTACACAGGGAAAGTCGGCGGGAGGATAGAACGCGACCTTGGCCTTACAAAAGGCAGTTGTTGGATCGCGCTCAAGGGCAATCGGGCTGACTGCGGTCTTGCAGGAAGGATGGCTGGCACCGGATCAGACTGGCTCAGCACCGAGGACGCTATAGCGAGCCTGCAGGCGAGTCTCACTCTGATTGAGAGCCAGGCCCGAGAACTCCTCCAGCGCTTCATCCACGAAGGCCTTCTAACAGTTCAGGCACGCAGGCACACCTCGCATGTTGTAGGCGGCATCCAGTTCTCGTACCAGCGATTCGGAGATCATTTGATCGCGAGGCATTTGCTTGATGCGTACCTCGTAACTGACAACGAGCAAGCAATCCGCCGTTGCTTCTACCGAAATCGCCCACTCGGTGCCCCGTTCAGACCTGACCGATGGGGACAGCAGTTTGAGCAGCCTGGGATTGCCGCCGCCATCATGCTTGAATTTCCAGAGCGAATGAAGCGTTCGTCGCTCTCTCGCGAGTTGCTGAACTATCTGCCCAAAGCGACTAGACTTGTGGCGCCTATCAAGGAAGTGTTCCTTGATGGTCTGTACTGGCGTTCGGCGGATGCATTCACGAATGACACAGATCGCCTCGTCAGCTTCTTCCTCAGTCAGGTTGACGAATGGACGGCGAACGAGACGCTTGAGGTTCTTGTCGGCCTTGCTACGCGCTCGGCCCACCCGTATGCGGCAGAGCGGCTCGCGACTTACCTGGGTAGTCAGACGATGGCGGAACGCGATCAGACATGGTCCGAATACTTGAGGCGAGCTGACTCTCAGAGCAATGTACACCGAATTATCGCGTGGGTAGAGCGATCTGCAGCCCAGGAGGATGGTGATGTTGGCAATGAGATACGCCTCCTGTCTCTGTTTCTCACCACGACAGTACGGCCCCTTCGTGACCTTGTAACTCGTGCTCTGGTGATTCGTGGGTCGGAGCGGCCGGGCGTCTTGTTTGACGAGGTTCTGCGGTCGCTCGCTTTCAACGATCCTTACGTGCCTGAGCGAATGCTGGCTGCGGCGTACGGTGTGGCTATGCGCTTGTGGGCAGACCCTCTGGGTGAGGAGGTCAGGGAGGCAATCGTTCCGTTCGCCCGGTCCTTGGTGCGCCAGATGTTCGCTCCGAGCGCGCCCTACGCGACAAAGCATGTCCTGAGTAGGGGGTACGCCCTTGGCGTGATCATACTAGCGCGAAAGATCAATCCTCGATCGATAGCTACCCAGAACGTGCGTTTCCTGCGACCCCCATTTGCGCAGATACCGAGCCCCTTCGTCGCCCCCGATTCAATTGACGAGGAGGATGTGAAGGAAAGCCGGCAAGCGATGCATATGGATTTCGCCAATTACACGATCGGACGGTTGGTCCCGGGCCGGGGGAACTACCAAGAGGCACACTCGGAGTATCAGGGCGTCAGACGGCAGATTGCTCGCCGCATGTTGGATCTTGGTTACTCGTCCGCGTTCTCTGCTCTCGATCGCTCAATAGCTCAGATGCAACCCATGACCCGAGATTCCGAAGGAGGGAAGACTGACCGGTACGGAAAGAAGTACTCGTGGATCGCGTACTTCGAGATGTACGGAGTCCGGAGCGATCGCGATCTCCTCGGTGAGTGGCGTTCCCCGGAGAGACCGTCCGATGCAGATATTGATCCGAGCTTTCCAATCGCTCCCCAAGTATGGGTACCGCCGCTGCCCGAGATCTTCAGGGGTGCACCGACTGATCACGTGAGGTGGCTTTCCGCTGGACCCATACCGCAATATCAACACCTTTTTCTTCTACCGCGAATTGACGGAGTGGAGGGTGGGCCTTGGGTGCTTCTCAACGGTTTTGTTCAGCAGGCCGGCTCGAATGATCGGGAAACGATCGCGTTCATTCGAGGCCTGTTAATACGACGAGAAGACGTCGTCCGGATCAGAGAGGCGGTGTCCAAAGTCGAGTACCTCGGCAACTCACAGATTCCGGGGCCGGGTGACGATCACTACACCTACGCCGGCGAAATCCCATGGTCGCTTTCCTATGCATGCGACTATCGCCTTGCGAGCGGTCGAGCACGCCGCCACTTAGAACCGATCCTCCAGCGTTTCAGTGGTGGTCGTTGGGTCGCGAGCGGCCGGGTCGAAGTGCCAGTCCATCGCTGGTCTTGGGAGAGCTACCATAGTCTCCTCAACCAAGTCTCAGGCGTCGACTTCGTGGCACCGGCGCTGTCCGAGAGCCTTGAGCTCGTGAACCATCACAACTCATTCGACTTATGGGATCGGTCAGGACATCGCGGAACCGTGTACCGAGAATTCGATGTAGCCAAACGCTTCGGTAACTCGAAACTACTCTACCTGAGAAAGGACCTACTAGAGAAATATTTGGCGGATACGAAGCAGACGTTGGTCTGGATTCCGTGGGGTGAACGAACGCTCCACTACAAGCATTTCAACCATGGCGCGCCCGCTCCCGAAGTTGGATCCGTACTCCAGAAACAGCTGAACGATTTTGGTGAATTGATCGAATACGATGCAGTGAAATAGACCTGTTAGTGGAACACCAAAGCCAGTGGAAACTTGTTTCAGAGTCCACCCACGCGACGAATGCCGGGGTCGCCGGCACCCGCGGTTTTTTTCTCGCCAAAGTACCTAAAATGCCATTCGAGCGTTCCGTGATTGACTGCAGGCAATCCTGGTCCTGATGTCCCCATTTCTGCCTTCCATCCCCCCTTTACCTCATTGAGGCCGGAGCGTCTCGGCGCGTTCCCGGACGGTTATCCGCAGGCGGCAGGCCTTGCCGCGACGCCGGTGGCCAGTGAGGCGTGACCAATCTAAACGCCATTTAGTTTGGTCGACCCTTCTCGAAACGGCCATAACTCGGGCGTGCCTTATCGGGGCCCGCAGTCACCACGGCCGAGACGCTACCACGGCCCGGCAGCCGCCCCGAACACGCACAACTGATTGCAGGTAATAGACGTTAGCTTCGCAGTAGGAGAGGAACCGATCCATGAATTCGCCCGCGCATTGCCACCATATCCAGCCCCGAACCGCTGAACACCACGCCGCCATCATCCCGGTACAGCCTGCCGTCCGCGCAAAGGACGGTGTGCGATGAACCGCTACGTCGAAGCCGCGGTCGACTCCGAGATCCAGGCGCTACGCAACACATCATCCGGACGGGCCTGCGCGACCTTCAAGGCGGCCGCCGCCATCGGCGGGTTCGTGGGTGCGGGGGAGGTTGACCGGTCCGTTGCCGAGCGCGCGCTCCTGTCCGCCGCGCTGGAGACCGGGCTCCCCGAGCGCGAGGCGGCCGGCCACATCCGCCGAGGCATCCTCCGCGGGGAGAAGACGCCGCGGACTGTTCCAGCAACAGTGTGCCACCCAAACATCAAATTCCGGGTTCCCCACATTGCCAGGCCCGCCGCGCCGACGTGGACCCACGCGGACCCGTCGCCGGTCCGCCCTCCCCAGCACGAGGTCTCCGCCCATTGGGCCGAGTCCGTGCCTGTGTCCGATGCCCCCGAGGTCGCCGCCTGGTTCACCCACCGCTACGGCCGCGCGGCCACCTGGTCCCTCCAGCAGGCCGACCTGTGGGACCTCGCCCGCGTAGTCCCCGCAGGCCTCCGCCTTCCCCGCTGGGCCCGGTCCCAGGGCGGCCCGTGGACCTGCACCGGCCACCGCATCATCTTCCGCCTCTGGGACCACACGGGCCAGGCCGTCTCCCTTCGCGCCCGTTCGACAGACGGTAGCACGGCCCCGAAATCTCTGGCCCCCGCGGGCTACTCGGTCAAGGGCCTCGTCCTCGCCGACCCGCTCGCCCAGCAACTCCTCGGCGGCGTCTTCCCCACCTGGTGGCAGCCCCGCCAGGTCATTATCGCCGAAGGCGAGCCCGACTGGCTCCTCTGGGCCCTCCGCCAGCGCGAGGCCGACGAGCAGGGCCCCGCTGTCCTCGGCATCGAATCGGGCGCCTGGTCCCCGCAGATCGCCGCTCGCATCCCCACGGGAGCTTCGGTGGTCATCCGCACCCACCACGACGAGCCCGGCCGGCGCTACGCCCAGCAGATCGCCGCCTCGCTCCACGGACGCTGCCGCGTTTTCCGTAGCAGCGTGGGAGAGGAGGCCTCCCGATGAGCAGTCTGCCGATGAAGGACGACAACGACCGCCTCCTGGAAGGCACCCTCCCGCAGGACCCCTTCGCCGACGCCGAGCTCCTCGACCCGGCCGCTCCCGACACGGCCACTAACGAGGACGAGGACTGGCCCGACCCCCTGCCCATCGGCCCGGTGGCCGACAAACCCGTTTTCCCGGTGGACACCCTGCCGACATGGCTGCGCGACTGGGTCACTGCCCTTGCCACAGCCCTGCAATGCCCTGTCGACCTGCCCGCAATGCTCGGCCTCGCCGTGCTGGCCCTCTGTGCCGCCAAGCGATACAAGGCGCACGTGATCCAGGGCTGGTACGAGCCCTTGAACCTCTACGTCGCGGTCGCCCTGAAGCCCGGCGAGTCCAAGAGCCCGGCCTTCGCCGCCGCCATCCGGCCGGTGTCGAATTTCGTGACCGAGGAGCGCAGGCGCACCGACCCCGAGATCCGCGCCGCCATCGCCCGCGCCGACGTCGCCGCCAAGCGGACCGACCACCTCAAGACCCGCGCGGCCAAGGCCTCGGCGCCCGAGGAGTATGCCAAGTCCCTGGCCCTGGTCGAAGGGGCGGTGCTCGAGCAGGGCGCCATCGAGGTCCCGGTGCCGCTGCGGCTGGTCCTGGACGATGTGACCGCCGAGTCGCTCGAGGCCGTGCTGCGCCAGCAGGGCGGCCGCATCGCGCTGATGTCCGACGAGGGCGGTCCCTTTGAACTCATGGGCGGCCGCTACTCCAACGGCGTCCCGAACATCGACGTCTACCTGAAGGGCCACAACGGCGGCAACATCACTACCGACCGAATCGGACGTGAGGGCGGGACCATCCACGAACCCGCCATCACCATCGGCCTGGCGGTCCAGCCCGACGTCATCGCCTCGCTGCGCGACAAGAAGGGCTTCCGCGGCCGGGGCCTGCTGGCCCGCTTCCTGTGGGCGATGCCCGAGAGCCTCGTCGGTTGCCGCGCCCCCGATGCCCCGCCCGTCCCGCTGGAGGTCAGTCGGGCCTACGAGGACGCGATCACCTCGCTCCTGCGGCGGCCCACCCGGCGCGACGAGACGGGGGAGATCAAGCCTCAGCCCATGGACTTCAGCGCGGCAGCCCACGCGCTGGTGGTGGGGCTCAAGGCCAAGAACGAGGGCAAGCTGGGCCTCGGTGGCGAGTACGAGGACGTCGCTGACTGGGCGAACAAGCTCGCGGGCGAGACCGTTCGCATCGCGGGCCTGCTGCAACTGGCCGACCACGCCCTGGAGTCCGACGCCAGCGCCCCCCTGGGCGTCGGCCCAGACCCCATGCACCGGGCCCTGCGCATCACCGATTACCTCGTCACCCACGCCCAGATCGCCTTCGACATGATGGGAGCCGATCCCGTGGCCGGTCAGGCGCGGTACATCCTGGCCTGGATCCGACGCACGGGCACGGCCAGCTTCACCCAGCGCGACGCATACCAGTTGCTGCGGGCCGGGTTCAGGACACCCGCGGAGATGGTTTCGCCCCTGGAACTGCTCGCCGAACTCGATGCGATTCGCCGCCGGCCGGATCCGCCGCGCTCGGGCCCGGGGCGGCCGCCCAGCCCGACCTTCGACGTGAACCCCAAACTCCATACACAGAATGCACAGAATTCACAGAAACCGGTGCCCGGGGCTCCCGAGCGGAATTCTGTGAATTCTGTGAATGGATTCGGGGCCGATGTGCCCATTTCTGTCGTCAGCCGGGAGGACCACGAAAATGTCTGAGAACCGAGACCTATCGCCCGGACCGCACACCATCACCGCAGTCCGGATCCGCTTGGCCCCCGACAGCACAAGCGGCCTGGTCGCCTTCGCTTCCTGTGTCTACGGCGGGGTGCTGCTCAACGACATCGCCATCCGCAAGGACCGGTCGGGCCACCTCTTCTTGACCTTTCCCAGGAAGCTGGCCGCCTCGGGCCGCCCGCATCCGCTGCACCACCCCATCGACCGCGAGACCGCGGCCCAGTTCGAAGCGGCGGTCATAGGCCAGGTCCAGCTTCTGCTCGGGCCCGCCGAAGGGCCCTCGGAATCGTGAAGAAGGGGCGCGGCAAGGACGACGCCAGAGCCCGGTCCAGCGGCCGCGCGACGACGCGCGTCACCGAGCCCCGCCTCACCGTGGTCCAGGGCACGGAAACGGCCGACCCGGCCGCCCTGGACGAAGCCCTCGAACTCCTCGTCACCTGGGCCATCCGCGCGCACGAGGCCCGGCTGGGCCGTTGCCCCGCCACGGACGATTCCGTAACTTGCGACAAAGATAGAGCTTGCGAAGACAGCAATTGACTTGATGACCACGGGCTAGACTGGCTGAATGTCACTATGAACCCACGACCCGGCAACCGCGTCCCCGCGGCCATCTACCTGCGCCGCTCCACCGACCGCCAGGAGAAATCCCTCGGCGACCAGCGCAAGGAGATCCTCCGCTACGCCGCCGAGCACGGCTTCGAGGTCCTGGCCGAGTTCGTCGACGACGGCGTCTCGGGCACCTCGGGTGAGACCCGGCAGGGCTTCCTGTCCATGCTGGACGCGGCCCGATCGGGCGACTGCGAGTGGAGCTTCGTCCTGGTCTGGGACGTCAAGCGCTTCGGCCGCATGTCCAGCGACGAGGTCGGCTACTATCGCTGGCTCTTCAAGCAGGCCGGGGTCGAGATCATCTACACTTCCGAGGGCTTCACCGGCTCGGCCGCCGACAAGTTCCTGCGCTTCTTCAAGCAGGAGGCCGCCCGCGACGAATCGGCCACGCTTTCAAAGGCCGTCATCCGCGGGCTCGTTTCCCTGGCCGACCAGGGCTGGTGGCCCGGCGGCATGGCGCCCTACGGCTACGACCTCGGCTACTTCGACCAGACCGGCGAGCTCTTCCAGATCGTCCGCAACACCGACGACGGCCAGAAGCTGATCCTCGATCCCGAGGGCAACCCCGTCCGCACGGTGAGCCGCGGCCAGCGGGTCAAGGGCTCCGACCGGGAGCACGTGCGCCTCTTGCCCAGCACCCCCGACCGCGTGGAGGTGATCCGCCGCATTTTCGCCTGGTACACCGGCGGCGCGGGCCTCGGCTTCAAGTCCATCGCCGACCGCCTGAACCGCGAGGGCATCGTCTCGCCCAAGGCCAAGGGCTGGGCCATGTCGTCGATCCGGGTGATCATCATGAACCCCGCCTACGTCGGCCAGGTGGTCTGGAACCGGCGGCGCATGGGCAAATTCCACCGCATCTCAGACAGAAGAGAGGTGGAGCGCGACGGCTGCGGCAAGCGCCGCCTCAAATGGAACGATCCCCAGGACTGGCTCGTCTTCGAGAACGCCCACGAGGCCCTCGTCGATCGCGACACCTTCGACCGCGCCCAGCGCATCCAGGAGACGCGCGGCAACCACCGCAAGGCGACCTGCTTCTTGACCGGCAAGGCCAAGAACTCGATCTACCTGCTGTCCGGCCTGGTCAGCTGCGGCGCTTGCGGCGGCTCGATGCACGGCCGAACCACCTGGAAGAACAAGTGGCGCAAGGACGGCACCCGCATCGGCACCAAGTACTACGTCTGCGGCGCGGCCATCACCAAGGGCAAGACGGTCTGCCAGCCCATCCAGTTCCTGCAGCACAAGCTCGACGATTTCGTGCTGGATTTCGTGGCGCAGAGGATCGACGCCCTCTTGGCCGCGCGGGGGAGGGACAATCTTCGCATGCTGATCGAGCGGCAACTCGCCCCGACTGGGCCCGACCCGGCCCCTGAGCGTCGCAACATTCAGGCGCGCCTGAAGGAACTCACGACGAAGATCGACTCGGTGATCGACCTGATGGCGACCGCCACGCCTGAGCACCAGGAACTCATGAAGGACCGCCTCGGCCGCCTCCTGGCCGAGCGTCAGGAGATCGAGAGCCGCCTCCGCCAACTCGAGCACGTCCTGGCCAAGGGCCCGAACCCGGGCGTGCTCGTGGAGGCCATCCTGGCCGACCTGGAATACGCGAAGAAGCTCTTCGACCACGGCACCATGGAAGAACGTAAACGCGTCATCCGCGCCTTCATCGAGAACCTGGCGGTGGACGGCGTGAACGGCACCGGCGAACTCCGAACAAAAAGAATCCCTGACGCTCAAAGCATCAGGGACTCTTTCAAAGTGGTAGCGGGGGCAGGATTTGAACCTGCGACCTTTGGGTTATGAGCCCAACGAGCTACCAGACTGCTCCACCCCGCATCCAGAACTTGGTGGATTGCTAATGTAGATCGCGTCCAATCGTGTGTCAAGTTGCGCGTCGTGCCGCGCAGACCGTTTCCGGTCTGGATCGAGCCATCCGGCAGCTACTGGCGGCGCGCCCGCGACAGCCGCACCAGCCGCTCCCGCAACAATCGCGGCGGCGCAACCTGCGGTTACGGCTCGGGTCGCAGAAGGATGACGTGTTCTTCCTGTCGCCGCATGTTGTAGCGTTCCCGCGCGAGCTTTTCCAGCGCGAACGGATCGCTTCGCAACGACGCGAGCATCTCCTTGAGTTGCTCGGTCTCTGACTGCAGACGCTCCCGCTCCGCCGCCATCTGATCGTGTTGGGTGCGTAACTTATAATATTCGCCCAGACCGTTTGATCCGAACAGCGTCACCAGCAGGAGAAGAACGGCGGCCACGGCGAGAACCAACGTGGCCGTGCTCCGAGCCAGATGGGCGGCCGGCGGTAGTAGGCGCAAATACGGCGAGGGACGCGGCTGGACATCCTTGTCCGACATCGGCGACTCCTCAGACTCAGAGCGACTTGCGATGATCTTGACGAACCACACCGCACCGGTCAATGAAAATACCAGCGGGTGGTTGCGAACCGAAACCGCCCCGCTCAGCGCAAGTTGTAGAAACACGAATGGCCGGGGAATACGGCCAGGTCACCTAGTTCTTCCTCGATGCGCAACAACTCGTTGTACTTGGCGACGCGATCGCTGCGGCAGAGCGAGCCGGTTTTGATCTGCCCCGCGTTCGTCGCCACCGCGAGGTTGGCGATGAAGGTATCTTCCGTTTCGCCCGAGCGATGGCTGATGACATTGGTGAAATTAGACCGTTTGGCGATCTCGATCGTCTCCAGCGTCTCGCTCAAGGAGCCGATCTGATTCAACTTGATCAGGATGGAGTTGGCGCAACGTTCCTGGATGCCGCGCTGCAGGCGAGTCGGATTGGTCACGAAGAGATCGTCGCCAACGATCTGGATCCGGTGACCGAGAGCCTCGTATAGCTTGCCCCAACCCGCCCAATCGTCCTCGGCGAGGCCGTCTTCGATCGAGACGATCGGATACCGGTCGACGAGATTCGCGTAGAACTCGACTAGGCGTTCCGACGACCACGGCTCGCCGCCCTCGGCCGCCAGGACATAATGTCCGTTCTGGAAAAACTCGCTGCTGGCAGGATCCAGGGCGATCGCGATCTCCTCGCCCGGTTTGTATCCGGCGCGTTCGATCGCGGCGACCAGCAGGTCCAAGGCTTCCTGATTGCTGCCCAGGTTGGGCGCGAAACCGCCCTCGTCGCCCACATTGGTGGCCAGGCCGCGGTCGCGCAAGAGCGCCTTGAGGGCATGGAACGTTTCGGCTCCGTAGCGGAGCGCCTCGGCGAATGTAGGGGCGCCCAGCGGCATCACCATGAACTCCTGCAGGTCGACATTGTTGTCGGCGTGAGACCCGCCGTTGAGCACATTCATCATTGGTACCGGCAGGGTATGGGCGTGGACGCCGCCCAGATAGCGATAGAGCGGCAGGGCGACCGAATCGGCGGCGGCGCGCGCGACGGCCAGCGAAACGGCAAGGATGGCGTTGGCGCCGAGCTTGGATTTGTTGGGGCTGCCGTCGAGGTCGATCAGGATCCGATCGACGAGATGCTGTTCGGTGGCGTCGATGCCGATCAAGTCCTCTTCGACGGACTGGATGTTGCGAACCGCGTCGCGCACTCCCTTGCCGCCGAAGCGGTTCTTGTCGCCGTCGCGCAGTTCGTGAGCCTCGTGTTCGCCGGTGCTGGCGCCGCTCGGTACGGCGGCGCGCCCAAAAGAACCGTCAGACAGGATCACGTCCGCTTCGACGGTGGGATTGCCGCGGGAGTCGAGGATTTCCCGGGCCTGGATCATCTCGATGGAACTCATTCTTTACTCCTTGCTTGCGTTTGTCAGGCCCGCTCGTTGCCGAATGCGTCGTATGTTCCGTGGAACACCGCAGAATCCGCCGCGAGGGCACCCGGCGGGCGCAGTGTAGGTGGCGGCGGAGCAGGTGTCAACGGTCGCGACGGGAGCTTCAACCAGCCGTTGACCGGCGGCCGGCGACCTGCGATGTTGCCCGCGAGGTTGGCGTTCGTCGACGCCGGCGGTATCGCTTGCGGGGTCGCTATTGATGCCGCCGCCGCTGTCGCCGCGGTTATCGCCGCGATCCCAGCACGGTACGAGATTTCGTCAGGTAGCATCCATGTTCGATCGTCGCACCGACCTGAAACTCATTCGCCGGTGTAAACGCGGCGAGGAGGGTGCGTTTGGGGAGATCCTCGCCCGCTACCGGTCGCCGATCTACAACCTCTGCTGGCGGATGACCCGCAACGACGAGGATGCCCGCGACCTCGGGCAAGAGATCTTCATCAAGGTCTTCCGCTTGCTGGACCGTTTCGACGAACAATACGCGTTTCATAGCTGGCTCTTCCGTATCGCCACCAATCATTGCATCGATCACTTACGCCGGCAGCGCTTGCGGTTCCTGTCGCTGGAACGGGACGGGGGTTCGACGGAAGAAGAGGCGGCCATGCAGATCCCGACGGATGATCCCCCGCCGGACAAGATCCTGCAGAGCCGCGAAGCGCTGGAGAAACTCGAGGAGATCATCGGCGAACTACCGCCGCACTATCGCGTGATCACTCTATTACGGCACGACCAACAATTGTCCTACGAAGAGATCGCCGAGTCGTTGCAGTTGCCCCTGGGCACGGTCAAGGCGCGTATCCACCGGGCGCGCAACATGATCCAACAGCTATTGGAGGCCCGCGGCTACGAAATCTAGTGCAACCTGACGGACGGCAATCCGTATGCTAGGCAATCGCCCGTGCCGGTCAACGCTAGCTGGAACGGAACCAGGTTTCCGGCCAGCCGCTGCCTTGGGCGCCGTAACACGTTGTCACCCAGGAGCTTGAATGACATGAACGGCCAGAATCGAAGCCAGGCGACCCCACCGACCTGCGCCGAGTGCCGCGCCCGTCTGCCCATGTATGCCGACGGAGGCTTGAGCAAGCCCGATTCGCTGCAGGTCTTTCTCCACGTGCGCGAGTGTTCCGCGTGTGCTCGGGATCTGGCTCGCCATGAGCAGTTGATCTCCGAACTGCAGTCCCTGCCGCGGCGCGAGCCGCCGCCCGAATTCGACGCCCGGATTCTCGCCTCGATACCGTATGACGCGTATCGCGCCATGGCCGATCTACGCGGTCCTCGCGTGCCGGTGCTGCTGGCCGAATCAGCGCTGCCGGCCTGGATGCGGTCGCCCAAGACTCGTCTGGCGGGCGTCCTCGTGGCGGCCGCCGCCGTTGTGAGCCGAGCGACGGGAGGGCCGCCGGAGGTGGCCGGCGTCCTGATCGCGGTCGGCCTGTTGCCGGAATTCCTCGTGCGCTTGCAAGCGGTCGGACGACGTTTGGTGTTGGGTCTTCGCCAGGCTGGAAGAGGCGTCTGAACCATGGCACGTATGTCCGGACAGCACCCCGCCACCAGGACCGCGGTCGTCGCGGGTCTCGGCTGCGCGTTCCTGTTGTTGGCCGGATCGACGGGCCGAAGCCAACCGGTTGCCGCGGTCGAGGGCGGCAGCGCGGTCATCGAGTTCCAGCAACGCGTTGCCCTCCGGGATTCGCTGCGCCAGGAAATCGAACGCTACCGGGAGTTGGTGCGGGCGCTGCAAGACTCGATGGCGGGCTCCGAGGGCGACCGCGCTCAGCAGCAGCTCTGGCTGGCGGATCTCGAGAACTCTGTCGGCTCGCTGGGGGAAGTCATCACGGCAGTGACAGAACAGCTTGCCGCGCTGCAGCTCGAGGTCGACATGGGGCGCGTGAGTCTGCGCGATCGCCATGGCGGCCGTGTGACCGTCGATTTGCCGCCGGATCTGGGCGAGCGCATCGGCGAAGGCCTGGCCTCGATCACGCGCGTGATCCTCGACGAGATCCCCGATACGCTCCACATCAACACCGGCCGCGCCGGTTCCGCTTGGAGTTGGGCAACGTCGAGATCCGACGGCACGGCGCCGCCGGCGGCGCAGCCGGAGCGCTTCATCGAGGGCGACATCGTCAAGTTGAGCGACGACGTCGAGATCGCCGCGGATGAGGTCGTGCGGGGCGACGTGATTGCGATCTTCAGCGAGGTCCGGGTCAAGGGAAGGATCCAGGGCGATCTCGTGGTGGTCCTCGGTTCGGTCGAACTCGCCGAAGGTGCCGCCGTCGATGGAGCGGTAACGGTCGTGCTCGGCAAGCTGGAGCGCGGAGACAATGTGCAGACGGGTTCGCTTACGGTCGTCAATCCAGGCGAACGGATGCTTCTGCGCGGCGGTGGGCCGCTCTTCGGACCGCCGGCCTGGCCGGTTTTCGGTGCCTGGCAGGGGCTCTTCGTGCTCACCGTCTGTTTGGTGCTCGTGCTGATCGTCGCGGTGCCGCGCGCGCGTCTTGACATCGTCGTTGCAACCGTTGCGGCGAGATTTCTACCGAGCCTCGGCCTGGGCCTGCTGCTAGTGGTGCTCGGCCATGCGGCGGCGCTCGGCCTGTCGGCGATTCTCATCCTGACGGTGATTGGCATCCCGGTGGCGGTGTTGCTGCTATTGCTCCTGGCCCTGCTCGATCTGCTCGCGGTCGGCGCGGCCGCGATCGCGTGTGGTCGTCGCTGTTGTCAGGCGCTCGGTCGCCAGTGTCAGCAACCGGTGGCCGCCGTGCTGATCGGCTTGCTGATCCTGCATCTGCCGGCGCTGCTGGGGGCGTTTGGCGGCGTTGTCGGCGTGCCGGTTCCGCTCGTGCTCCCGCTCATCTGGATCAGTCGGCTGATCAAGATCCTCGCCCTCGCGGCTGGACTCGGCGCGTTCTGGTTAAGCCGCTTCGGAACCATCCGGCGGCCCTTTACGGATCGTCCGTAAAAACACCGCGGAAAAACGATATATCATAATATATTCCCTTGTGTTATAATCCCCATGCAGTTGGGTCATCACGCGCAGTGGCGCTCGCTCGCCGCGTTTTCGGTGTGCGGCGTCGGCGGCAGTCACGGTGCGTATGCTGGACTTAACCATAAGTTAGCAGGCTAGTTACGATATACGCCGCGGCGATCTGGCGATCCTGGACCATCGGACGGCGTCTCTCCAGCGAGCGGGAACAACATCTGCGTGGTCTACAGCAGAACAAGAGGTCACGGTTCAAAAGGGATTCTAAGATGTTGTCGTTTCGCATGATGGAGCAGGAGGTCTCGGGATGACGCGTCATGGTGCGAAAGGGATCGCCAGCGGGGATGCGATCGGGATCGTTCTGGCGTCGGTGGTCGGGCTGTTGGTGCTCGCCGGCGCGGCGCGTGCGTCGCTGGTCATTACCACCGACACCGGCCTGCGCGTGACCATTCACTCCGCCGACGATATCCAGGCCCGCTGGTTGGTCAACCGCGACGGTCGCACCTGGCTGGAACATCCGTTGGCGGGCGCCGTGGAACTCGAGACAGAGCAACCGAGTTGGTCGCAGCTCGTGCCGGTTGCCTCGGACGTCGTGGCGGCCGCGGTCATGGCCATGCATGGTTTCCAGACGGCTCTGGATGTCGAAATCTTCTTGCTGCCAGGGTATCCGGCCGCGGTGCGGTCCAGTTTCGCCCGGCGGGACGCGATCTTCTTGGCGCCGGGTCTCGCGCCGCAAGCCGCCGAAACCGTCGCCTACGTGACGACGCACGAACTGGGGCATGTCCTCTGCTGGGCGGCCGTGGACGGGCGCCCGGCGCGTTGGGAAGCGTATCGCGAATTACGCGGTCTGCCGGCCGAACAGCTCGCGCCGAGTCAGGTCGCTCATGCCGAACGCCATCGCGAGATCATCGCCGAGGACATACGGTTCCTGTTTGGCGGTCCCTTGGCCGTCGCTTCGGGCACGATCGAAAACGCTCGCCTGCCCCTGCCGACGGCGATCGCGGGCCTCCAAGAACTGCTGGCCGCCTTCCTCGCGGATCCTCTTGCCGGCGGACTGCTGGCCGCGCCGAGTTCCGTCTATCCGAATCCTTGCCGAGCCGCGGCGACCATCGAGCTGAAGACCGGCGACACCTTTGCGAAGCAGGGAGCGTCGGCGCCGGGACCCGTTCTCGAAATCTTCGACGCGCGCGGCCGCTTGATCCGTCGACTCCCGAACGGCCGCACCGCCAACGGCAGGGTGACGGTGGTCTGGGACGGCAATCTCGCCGATGGCAAGCGCGCTCCGGCGGGCCAGTACCTCTATCGCATCACCGGCCATGGTCGCACGGGCAGCGGCAAACTGCTGTTGCTCGCGCGCTGAGAGACGCACCGGCTGGCGGCGCTCGCTCTGCTCCGGGCGACCACGATCGCGAGCGCTCCGCGGCGGCACGCGTCCAGCCGGATCAGGGTATTAGCGTGAGCTTGCCGCTGGCCGCCGGCCGGCCGGCCAGCGAGATCCGATAGATGTAGACCCCTGCCGGCGCCGCTTCGCCCGCGTTGTTGATTCCGCGCCAAACGAGCGAGTTGGTACCGGGCTGGCCGGCAAACGTCCGCGAGTCCCAGATCAGCCGCCCGCGCAGGTCGTGGATCTGGATTCGGCAGGGCGCGGCGGTCGCCAGCTCGAAAGACAACGTCGTCTGGGGATTGAAGGGGTTGGGCCTTGGCCCCAGGTCCGCGACCAACGTCGGCATGACCGGCGCCGGGTCGGCGACGCCGGAGACGAAGTCCATGCGCTCGCGAATCTCATCGACGTTGATATAACCGGCATAATCGCTGTCCTGGATCCGGATGTAGACTTCGCGTCCTTGAAGGTCGCTGACATCCCAGTAGCGCATGCTCATGGTCTCGAAACCGTAGCCGGTGGCCTTGTGCAGGACAGTATCGGTATCGGCGTCCACCAGAGCGACGTAGCATGTCTGCGGGCTGCTCGACCCGCCCACCAGCAGCGTGATCGAGTTGCCCTGGATGGCGAAGGGGTAACTGACGAGATAACCCTGCGCGGACAGACCGAGCATGGAGCCGGCGTCGCCGCGACCAGAGAGCGGTCCCTGGAAGTACTCGCGGGAACCGAAGAAGAAATGGCCTGCTAGTCCGGCCGACGGTTCGCCGCGCCGGGCCGGGTTGTCGCCGTAGCAAGGGTTGCCCAGGCAGGCAGCGCCGCTGAAGAGTCGGAAATTCCGCCGCAGCGGGTGCGGTTTGAAGACGACGGGAGCGGCGAGACCATCGTTGAATTGAAGCGTGTCGGTGCGCGCCACCCAGGTCAGAGCCGCGGCTCCCGGCTCTTGGTAGGCTCCGATCCGGGTCAGCAAATAGGATTGCCCGTCGTCGAAGGTACAGATCTCGGGGGCGATGCCAGGATCGAGGTAAGTTCTTCCGGCGTAATCCCATTGCGTAGGATCGACGGTGGCGAGGTGACTCAGGCCGATCGTGGCGTACTCGTGAAAGAAGAGGTGGTGGACCCCTTCGCGGACCAGATACTGCGGGCTTTCGAGCGAACCACCCGGTTGCGCGCCCGTGTTGGCGACAAAGACCTCGAGCGGGCTCCAGTGCAATAGATCGGGGGAGGTAGCGCGAGCCAACGCGCCTCGCCCGCCGCTGATTCCGTACAGTCTGGCGCAGACGAGCATGTGCCAGAGCCCGTCTTCCCGGAAAAGATACGGGTCGCGGCACTCGGCCCAACCGGCCGTGGCTGGGTAGTAGAATGCCGCCGGGTCCGGCTCCAGGACCGGATTGAGGCGCGATTTGAACCAGGTCTGAAGGTCGCGGGACCAGGCCATGCAGATCCGTTGGTTCACCTGGGCGTCCACGCCGGTGTAGGCCATCCACCACAATCCGGTTTCGTCGTCATGGACCACTGCGGGAGCCCATACGGCGAGGGCCTCGTGCGGGTCGTCGGATGTCGATAAGACGATTGTGGGTTCAGACCAGTAAATGAGATCCGAGCTGGTCGCTCGCCATATATGTTTGGCGTTCGTTGCCCCGGGAGTTGCCTCGGGAATGCCGTGATAGAATATGTTGTATAAGCCATCATGCCGGATCAAGCTGAGATCCCAGACCTGCATGCCGGGGTGGACATAGTATGTTTGTTCGAAATCGATGTAGAGCAACGCGTATGCCGGTTGCGGTGCGAACACGCAGAACAAAGCGATCAGCGTGAGCAACAGTAGCAGAAAGCGAGTAGGATGTACCGTCAACGGCTGGCTCCTCTGTCCACGATCGCGCGGGTCTGGGGTCCGGCCTCACGAGTGGCGGCGCGGGGGTTGAACCGGTTGCAACGAGCGCCTTCCATTATATCAACAAGGTATCAGATCCGTCAATTAGGGTCTGGCGAACGTGCAGGGGAAACGATGAATCGCCGCTTGTGCGGCGGATTGCCAAGGATTTTCGTCGTCGCGACGCTCGTTCTGCTGCTCGGAGGCTCGGGCGGAAGCGGCGAAACGGCGGTTCGGACAGTCGACGAGTTGGCTCGGCTGGACCGTTTGTTGGCCGGGGGCCAGCCCGAACTCGCCGCTGAGACCGCCCGCTCGCTGCTCGAATCTGCGACCTTGGCGGAACGTTACGTTTGGCAAGTTCGCGAGCGCCTGGGAGTGGCTCTGCTGGCTCTGGATCAACCCGCGGCGGCGGTGACGGAACTGGAGGCCGCAATGCTTGACGCCGGCAGCGATCCGACGCTGCATTTCAACCTGGGCCGCGCGCTGCGCCGGTTGGGGCAACGCGGCCGGGCTGTTGCTGAATACGCAGAAGCGGTTGCCTTGGCCCCGCAGCGGTTCGAGTGGCGCTTGGAGTACGCCGACGCCATGCAGGAGCTAGGTATTCGCCGCGAGTCTCTGCAGCAGATCCGCTTGGCGCGTGCCAGTTGTGGGGATTGCCCGGAGGCTCTGCGCGCCGAGGTGAACCACCATCGCACCATCGGCGATCCCGCCCGCAGCCTGGAACCGCTGCGCGATCTGTACGCCTTGCAGCCGGTGCCGGAGGTCCGGCGTTTGCTGGTCGACGCTATCTGGGCGTCCGGCGATGCGTCCGGCGTCGCGACGCTGCTTGATTCGCTGCCGGCGGCGTCGCTGACCGGTCAGGAGATCATGATCCTCGTGCAAGCCGATCGCCTGGCAGCCGACGCGCGGCGTGCCACAGCCTGGGTGCGGCAGAGTCCGCCGGAGACGGCCGACGGTTGGCGCCCCGACGCGGTCTTCTGGGCCATCGTCTCGGAAACCTGCCTGCAGGCCGGCGAGCCGGCGGATGCGTTGACGGCGATCGATCGCGCCGTGGCGCTGCAGGCCGACGTCGCGATCTACCACCACAACCGCGCCGCAATCCTGGTACGGCTGGGCCGAACCGCGGAGGCCGAGGCTGCGTTGGCCGCGGCGCGCCGCATCGATCCAGACCTCGGCAAGACGCCATGAGAAAAGGCACAGTGTTAGGTGTTTGCTCCGTTTGGCTATTGTGCAGTTTGGTCTTTGCGGCGGAGACGCCGCCGCCCGATGGCGACTGGCGCCCGCATCGGCTGGCCCGCTGTCAAGCCCATTTCGTTGCGCGCGGAGAGGTTCGTGACCTCTTCGCGGAAGCGCGGGAGCTGTTCGACGCAGCCAACGGCGGGGACGCCGCGGTATTGCTGGAACACGGCCTGCGAACCGCCGGGGCGAATCCTTGGCTTCTCCTTCTCCTGGCGCAGATCTACGTGCTGGCCGGACAAGGGGAGCCGCATTGCCAACCACTGACCGGACCCGTTGCGCCGACGGGCGACTGGGACACCGACCGCTTGCGCTTGCTGGAACGCAGCGATGTCTTGCTGCAGCGCTTGGCGCACGCCTGGCCGGATGACAGTGTGGTCGATTTCCTGCGCGCAGACGTCGCCAGATCGCGCGGTGATCTCGACGCGGCCGCCGTGTACGACGATCTGGGTCGCCGCAAGTGCACCTATCTGGAGAGCCTCGGGCTGCTGCGCGAACTGAGAGGACTGCGAGAACGGCCGGCCAAGGTCCTCGCCCCGCTGGTGCCGGTCTACCCGGAATCTGCGTTGCGCAAGCGAATCGAGGGGGAGGTCTTGCTCGATCTACTGGTGGATCCGTTCGGTCGCGTCGCGGAGGCGGTTCCGATCGGCCGTGCCCACCCGGTTTTGGTCGAAGCGGCGTGTGCGGCGTTGCCGGAGGCAGGATTCGCGGCTGCTCAGGTCGGCTATTACCCCGTCTGGTCCTGGTTGCGGGTGCCGGTGCGGTTTCGCTTGCGTAACTGACGGGTTGATTCTACCGGCTGGTTGCCCTAGTTTTACCTGGTCCGATCGAAGGCCCGCGTCCGGAACCCGTGACCATGGCTGGGCATATCGAGATTACTGCGTGCAACCGACGAGAGGTGGCCATCTTGATGCCGGAGTACCGCACACACCGTCTGGCGGTCGCGCTTTTCCTGACCGTGTTGGCGATCTTGGCTCTGGGTTGTTCGACCAAGGAAGATCCGGACGAAGTCCTGGCGCTGTGTGGCAACCATTCCTGTGGCCAGTTGGTCATGGTGACGATCGACACTTCATCGTCGGGCTACCAGTATCTGGAGCCGGCTTTGTCGCCGGACGGAACACGGATTGCTTTTACGGCGGACTGGCGTGTGATCCCGTCCTTGGATGAAGATCAGTACCAGGAGCCTTTCGAGTCGCGGCAGATCCTGATCCTGCCCGTGCCCCCCGACATCTGGTCGGAGAGCATGGTCTATCGCGAACCCGTCCAGGAGATCGAACAACTCGGCGCCCAACTGATACGGCTCGCGGAGTTCAACCATATCGTCGGCGGTTCACCGATCCCCGTCACGACCGCACACAGGATCGACAAGAGCGGTCCAGTCTGGCTCGACAACGATCATCTGCTGTTTGTCGCCCGCTTCGGCCGCCGAGACCGCATCCTTGTCGCCGATATTACCAATCCCGCCGTGGCGACGGCCCAAGTCGTGTTCTACGAGCCGGACGATCTGGCGGAGACTGGCGGCTGGATCTATTACCATAAAGATCCCGCGTTGAGCCCTGACGGACGCTGGTTGGCGTTCACCCGCTTCGGATGCGACGCGGAGCCCAATGCTCCGGATGTGTACTGTGCGCCGACGGAGCTCTGGGTCCTCGACATGCAAACGACCAGCGACCCCACCCAGGTGACGGCTTTTCAGTTGACCAGCGGTGCGATGATCCTGAAGGATCCGACTTGGAGCCCCGACGGCAGCGTCATCTGTTTCGCCGCCACCTCCGATTTGGTCGGGCAGTACACCAACGCGATCACGGAACTGTTCCGCATCAGATTCGATGCCGAGGAAGCGGAACTCGGGGCCGTGACCGTGGATCATCAACTGCGCCGCTTGACAACGACGAATGTGGCCGACGGAGACCCGATCGTCGGTCTGGCCAACTATGCACCGACGTTCGATCTCACGGGCGGTCAGATCTACTTTGTTTCCACCCGGCGCACACCGGCTTCGACGCAGCGCGTTCGGAGCATCTGGCGCATTCCCTCCGACGGACGACTCGAACCGTCCATACTCTTCTACTCCCGGCGTGACGACATCGATCCTTTTGTGAACCGAGCGGACGGATCCTTGTTGCTGTCCAGCGGCATGGGTTTCCCCACCGAGATGCTGGACGCGTTGGAGCAAGCGACAATCGATAGTTTGCGGGCGGCCAACGCGGATCCGGATATTCCGATTCCGCTGACGGAAATCGAGATCCTCAGACGAGCGCAAACCGCACGCGATGAATTGGAGTTCTTCGAAGGCGTGATGTCGCACCTGTACATGTTCCGCAGATTCTGACGCGGCTCGATCTTGAAGGAAACCCGGCCTATGACCACGGATCCGCGGCAGCAGCTTGTCGCGATCGGCGCGGAATTGTATCGGCGACGGTATGTTGTGGCCGCCGAAGGGAATTTGTCGATCAAGGTCGCCGACAATCGTTTCGTCGTGACGCCGGCCGGTGCCTGCAAAGGCTGGCTGCGCGTGGTCGATCTCGTGGAAGTCGATCGCGACGGCCGCAGCCGCGGCACCGCCGGTCGCGCCACGAGCGAATGGCGGCTGCATCGCGAAATCTATACTCGCTGCCCGTCGGCGCGGGCCGTGTGCCATGCCCATCCGCCCTTTGCGACCGCTTGCGCCACGGCCGGCCGCGCGCTCGCGAGCGGTGTCCTCCAGGAGAGCATGCTCTCGTTGGGGGACGTGCCGCTGGCCCGTCCGGCGGCTGCGGGCAGCGAGCAAGTCGCGGAGTCCGTGCGGGATTATCTTCCGGAGGCGCGGGCGATCCTTTTAGCCAACCACGGCGCCGTCGCGTGGGGGCGAGACCTTGTCGAAGCCTACTTTCGGCTGGAGTATCTGGAGCGTCTCGCTGAGGTCACGCTGCTGGGAGAACTTGCGGGGGGCGCGCGGCCTCTGCCCGCCGAACTGTGCCGCCCGCCCGAGTCGCATTCCAGCCCGGATCTTTCATGAGGGATCGTCGCCGCGGTAGACCGCTTCCAAACGCTCGACGACCGTCGTCCAACTGAAATACCGTTCGACATGGCGGCGGGCACGGTCCGCCCGCGCGGCAGCGGTTGCCGGATCACGGGCGGCGGCAAGCAACTGGCGGGCGAATTCTGCGGGATCGTCGGCCCACCAGACGAGTTCATCGGCGCGCGTCGTGATTCCCTCGGCGCCGATAGCCGTGGTGACGACCGGCAATCCGCAGGCCATGGCCTCGAGGATCTTGATCTTGATCCCGCCGCCTTCGGTCAAGGGCGCGGCGAGCACACGACACTGGCGCAGCAACCCGCGCAGGTCGGCCACGAAACCGGTTGCCGTGACGCCGGCGGGAGCCGGTTGTCGCTCCGCTAAAAAACGATCGGAACCAGGTCCCGCCAACACGAGCTCCCAACCGGGAAGTTCCGCGAAAACCTGCGGCCAGATCCGATCGCAGAGCAAGGCCGCGGCACTGCGGTTAGGCGGGTGCTGGAAACTGCCCACAAATAGCACGCGTCGCAACGCTGCGGTCCGCTCGGCGCTCGCGGTCTCGAGATCGACACCCAGCGGCACCGTGATGAGGCGCTGGCCGCCGGCTGCAGCCAGCAGGCGGCGATCCTGTTCGGTGACGCACAAGGTCGCGTCGGCCCAACCGCTGGCGTCGCGGGCCAGGCGGTCCCAGGCGGCGGCCTCGGCCAGCAGCGCGTGCCGCCGCCACCAGCGGGCTTCGGCGGCGCGGCGGCGGCGAGGCAACGAGCTGGCTTCGTGGCTGCTCAAGACCAGCCGCGGTCCGGCTGTTGCGGGGCGCCGGTCACCGGGTTCGGCGTTGCGCCAGCGGCGCAGCTCGCGCAACAGATACGCCAGCTGCAGGTACTCGACCTGGATCACGTCGGGTTGGAAAGCTTCCGCGGCTTCGACCACGGCGCGCACGAGCGGCGGCCAATGATACTTGGCCACGTAGTACGGATACCTGTCGCCGGCGGCTCTGGCCGCGGCGAGCAGGCGGACACCGATCAGCTGGAGCCGGCGGACGCCTTGGCTCCGTGCGTCGAGAAACGGTACGGTCGCGAGCCGAAAACCCTGATCTGCGGCCGCGGGTACCTCTGTTTGCTCGCCGTGCCGCAGCAAGCTTACGCAGAGGCAGTCGTGGCGTTGAGCGAGAGCTCGCAGCTGGCTGCGGATCGCCTGTCCGCCGCCGTGGCCGACGCGGGGGTGGGGCAGGTACGGGGTGACGAGCAAGATCCGCATCAGCGGATCACGTAGCCGCGGGCTACGGCCAACTCCTCTTTGGCGCGTTCCATTTCCACCTCCCACTCGGTGGTGCCTTCCTCCAGGCGGGAACGATGCTTGCGTAGCCAGGCGGCGGCTTCCTCGTCGATCTCGTCCTCGATTCGCAGGTCCTTCAGCAGCAAACTCTCCAACAAGAAGACGAAGCGGTCTTCATCGATCTCCAGGTCGATGAGTTCCTCGTCGAGCAGGTTGTTGGCGATCTTGCGGGCGATCACGCCGATGCGTTCTTCGGACAGGCGCATGGTCGTTCTCTCAGGTCACAGGGTGAAACCGCGTTTGCGGGCAACCTCGCGCTTGAACTTGCGCCTCAGGTCGGACACGTCCATTTCCAGGTTCTGGATCTCATACTTGTGCTTGGCCAACAGCGCCTCCACTTCGGCGTCGATGTCCGCTTCTTCGCGCATATCGGCGAAAATGGTGTCGGCGACGGTCTTCCAGACCGCCTCGACGTTGGCGCTCAGATGGATCAGATCACTTTCCTGCAGCAAGTCCAGGATCCGGTCCGCCAGGTACTCGATCTTGTTGGCAGAGAGTCGCAAACCAATCTCCTTGCGCGACAACCAATGTTTTCGGCGATTATTCAACCGCCCGCAACCGTTCTTGGCAAGGGAAAAGCCTGACGTTACACTTGGCGCCGACCGGTGGCGCCGGCCGGCGTCGGCGCGGGGCGTCTCGGTAACGGCGTCGGCAGAGACGCGCGTTGCCGCGGGAACCCGGAGCGCGCGCGCGCGTAGAATTCGGCCGCGGGCGCCGGCCGCGGTGGCCGACGGTCCCGGGCGGCGAACTCCTTTTTCCCCATGAGGTCAGCATGCAGACTCAATCCCTGGACCAGGGTCAGGCCGAAGCGATTGCAGCCCGATTGCAGCAGGTCCTGGACGAGGCCGGCCGGGTGATCGTCGGACAGCGGGAGATGCTCGAAGGCTTGCTGCTGGGGCTGGTCGCCGACGGCCATATCCTGCTCGAAGGCGTGCCGGGGCTGGCCAAGACCTTGGCCGTACGTACCCTGGCCCAGACGGTCAAGGCCGGCTTCCGCCGCATCCAGTTCACGCCCGACCTGCTGCCGGCCGATATCATCGGCACGACAGTGTACCGCCGCGAAACCGGCGACTTCACGGTCAAGCTGGGGCCTATCTTCAGCAGTATCATCCTGGCCGATGAGATCAACCGGGCGCCGGCCAAGGTGCAGAGCGCGTTGCTCGAGGCGATGCAGGAGCGCCAGGTTACGATCGGCGAGCAGACGTTCCCCCTGCCGGATCCGTTCCTGGTTCTGGCCACGCAGAATCCGATCGAACAGGAGGGGACGTACCCGCTGCCCGAAGCCCAGGTCGATCGTTTCCTGCTCAAGTTGCGCGTTCGCTATCCCGACCGGCAGGAGGAAAAGCTGATCCTCGAGCGCATGAGCACAGGCGCGGCCCCGCAGGCGGATCCGGTCATCGACCCGCAGGACATCGCCGAATTCCGTCGCGCCGCCGAGGCCGTCTTCGTGGACGAGAAGATCAAAACCTATATTCTGGATCTCGTGTTCGCCACGCGGGAACCTCGCCGCTATGGACTGGATCTCGAGCCGCTGATCAATTACGGCGCCTCCCCTCGGGCGACCCTGGCTCTGGTCCGCCTGGCGCGGGCGCGGGCGCTGCTGCAGGGACGCGCCTTCGTGGTGCCCGAGGACATCAAGGCCGTCGGACACGGCGCCATGCGCCACCGGCTACTGCTTTCCTATGAAGCTGAAGCGCGCGATCTCGACAGCGATGCGCTGATCGACATGCTGTTTGAGACCGTCGCGGTGCCCTAGCCCGCTGCGATAGGCGGTCTGCGCGGGAACGACTAAACGGGCCGGGATGGGACATGATGATCGCAGGAAGAGAACCTGACCGCTCGCCGTACGACCGCTCGCGAACCGCAGGAACCGCGATTCCGCCGGAAATCCTCGCGGCCGTGCGTCGGATCGAGATTCGCACGCGGCGTCTGGTGGACGAGGTCTTCAGCGGTGAGTACCACTCGGTGTTCCGCGGCTGCGGCGTCGAGTTCCGCGAGGTGCGCGAGTACGTGCCCGGTGACGATGTGAGGTCGATCGACTGGAACGTCACCGCTCGCGCCGACGCACCCTACGTCAAGCTCTTCGCGGAGGAGCGAGAACTGACCGTGGTCGTGGCGGCCGATGTCTCAGGCAGCGGTTTTTTCGGGAGCGGCGAACGTACCAAAGCAGAGATCGCGGCGGAACTCTGCGGCGTGCTGGCCTTCGCCGCGGTCAGCAACAAAGACAAGGTCGGCCTGCTGCTGTTCAGCGACCACGTTGAAAAGTACATCCCCCCCGCCAAGGGGCGCAGCCACGTGTTGCGCCTGATCCGGGAGCTGTTGACCTATCGCCCCGTCGGCCGCGGCACTGATCTGGAAGCGCCGCTGGAACTGATCGGCCGCGTGCTCAAACGGAAGGCGACGGTGTTCCTCGTCAGCGATTTCTGGACCGGAGACTTTTCGCGGAGTTTACGTACTGTCGCGCGTCGTCACGATTGCGTTGCGGTGCGGCTGCGCGACAGCCGCGAAAACGATCTGCCGGCAGTCGGCCTGGTCAATTGGCGTGATGCGGAAACGGGGCGCGAGCTCTTGGTTGATACGAGTGTCGCCGCGGTGCGCGAGCAGGTTCGTGAACGAAGTGCACGGCACGACCAATGGCTCGAGCGCATCTTGCGGCAGGCCGGCGTCGATCGCGTCGATGTCATGGCCTCGCAGAGCTATGTCGAACCATTGCTGCGGTTCTTCGCCGCCCGCGTTGGACGCCGTCGGCACGGGGGGCGCCGCTGATGTCGCGGTTGCCGCGTGTCGCGGCGGCCGGTCTGGCTGCTTTGCTGCTGGGCCTCGCCGCGGCGATGACACCGCCGGGATTCGGCGGTGTCGCCGGGTTTGCCGCGCCGGCCCCGGACCGGTCGGCTGTTCGGGGTCTCGGTCCGGCGGGCGGATCACACGCGCCGGCCGACACGGCGATCGCGCGTTTTTCCTGGCAGGCCGAGGCGCCGCAGGCGCTCCAACTGCGCGTCGTGCCAGGCGCGGGCGAACTGGGGGACCTGGTCGCCGTGGTCGTGGAGGGCCCGCAAAACGCCGAATCTATGCCGGCAGAGACAATGCTGGTCGACGTGGATTGGCTCGAACCGGCGGGCGCACCGACCGCTCAAGCGCAATTAGCGGATGAACTTGCAGCGTTGCCGGCGGCGGTCGGACCGCGCGCCGTCTCGTTCTGGCGGGTCTATCGTCTGGGGCCTTGGCGGGCGGCCTGGCAAGACGGCACTCCTGGAGAGGTCTTGCAGGTTCACGGCCGTCTCGCTGATCCCGGCGATTACCTGCCTGTGCGCGACCCGCGCCAGCTAGCCGGACTGCCGCGCTGGCTGGTCTGGGCGCTCGCGTGCGTCGCCCTCGCGGCAGCCTGGTGGATCGGGCGGCGGCGCTGGCGTCGCCGCGGCAGCGCCGCTGCTCTCGACAGTCTGCAGCTGCCGCCGCCCGCCTGGCTGGAGGCGGCGTTGGCTCTGCGGGAACTGGATCGGTCGAGCTGCGATGTCCGCCGCGACGGACGCGACGAGTTGGACCGCCTGGCGAGCATTGCACGCCGATACGTGCAGGCCCGTTTCCATTTGCCGGCGGTCGAAATGACGGCGACGGAATTGGCCGTGGCCGCTCGCGAAGCCGGCTGGCCCGCGGCGCAAACAGATGGTTTTGTCCGCCTGTTGGCCGCTTGCGATCGATTGCGCTATGCGCCGCCGGCGATCACCGCGCGGCACTGCCGGGATTATCTCGCCGAGGCATTGACTTGCATCGATGGCGTACGCATCCAGCC
>Ga0334889_1000711_pt1 | contig 49233 bp, 44 predicted proteins | sample GraSluR1_MG_2_FD_207222 | JGI IMG/M metagenome (GOLD analysis project Ga0334889, IMG submission 207222) | Sludge microbial communities from methane-producing bioreactor in Wageningen University, Netherlands - Granular Sludge_8_08-R1 | ecosystem: Engineered > Bioreactor > Anaerobic > Unclassified...
ATTTGACTTTTGGCTATATAACCAAAAATGTTCGAATCAAACACAATCTCGAAAAATCACACCGGATAGATGCCCGGTGTATCTCAGGAAACCCATCGACAGAAGAAAGCGATTGTTGGTACTTCTTCAAGCAAGTACGCAAACAAAACAGGCAACTGCACAAAACGAACCCGAGAAAAGGTATTCGAAGAGAAAGCAAAGCTCCTGGATACGTACACGATTATCAGCTGTTCGATAAGGTTGAATATCTCTCTAGGGAATGTTTTGTGTTTGGACGTAGAACTTCTGGCTACTTTGATCTGCGAACTCTTGATGGAGAAGTCATTAGTCGATCTGCCAGTGTGAGAAAACTAAAACTTGTAGAAAGATCATCATTACTACTATGTGAAAGGAGGGAGGCGTCATTCATCACCGCGCTAAAGCACGGTGTCTCCGCCGATTAATACGATGAGAAGAATCGCCATCCTTCTGATAGTTTTCTCATTGTTTACGGGAGTCTCCGCAAAGGCGCTTAAGTTTGGCGGTGATATGGCTTATCCACCTTTCGAGTTTCTAGACGAAAGGGGAAACTCAGTTGGTTTCAATGTTGATATTCTAAACGCAATAGCAGAAGCTCTCGGAATTGAGATAGAGATTGAACTCAGGACATGGACAAACGTGCGCAGCCTCCTTGAGAAAGGCGAAATAGATGGACTTCTCGGAATGTACTACTCAGAAGAACGGCTTCTATCTGTTGATTTTTCCGTCCCCCATCTGATAGTTCACGGAAGTGTTTTCACCCGTAAGACCGATGGTAAGTTTCTCTCACCCGATAGACTGAAGGAGAAGACAGTAGCAGTTCAAAAGGGCGATATTATGGATGATTACGCTACTGCGAACAATATCGCCGGAACTCTTGTGCGCGTTGATTATCCCGCCATTGCACTCGAAATGCTTTCTAGTGGTCAGGTCGATGCCGTTCTACTGGGTTCGATACAGGGTCTATACCTAATTGACAGACTGAAACTGAAAAACCTCGTCATGTCCGACAATCCCTTCATAAGACTTGAATACTGCTTCGCGGTAAGAAAGGGAGATCAAGAACTCCTCGGAATACTGAACGAAGGCCTGTCTCTTATCATGGCCTCGGGAAAGTACAGACAGATTCACACCAAATGGTTCAAAAGCTACTCGGTCGAATCTTCGACTTCTCTTTCGCAGATACTTACGACATATGTTCTACCTGTTGCAATAATCTCTGCGGTGGCGCTGCTTTTGCTGAATTTCTGGAATGTCTCTTTGAGAAAACAGGTCAGAGAGAAGACGCTTTCACTTGAGAGCGAACTGAGGATTAGAAGTGAGATTGAACTGGCTCTTTCGGCATCTATAAACAGATACAAGTCTATGTCGGGAATATTGTATGAATACTACTATGAAATCGAGCTTGAGGAGTCGGGCAGTATCAAAGATGTCTGGAAAAGCGATGCGTTCGAGAAGATAACTGGCTACAAAGATGCAGAGGCTTGCAGTTTTGAATTCTGGGAATCGATTATATATGCCGATGATCTTAAGAATTACAGAGAGCACCTTCTAAATCTGAAATCTGGGAGATTTTCAACGACAGAGTACAGAATACTTGCCAAAGAAGGTCAACTAAAATGGATTCGGGAGAGATCAAGACCTATTTCATCTTTCGACAATGGAAACCTGAAGAGCTTCTACGGAGCTTCAATTGACATAACAGAAGAAAGGCAGGCAAAAAACGCGCTGGAAGAGACTAAAGAAAAGGTTTCCAGATTACATGATGTAGCTTTAAGAATGGAGAAAACAACCGACGAAGAGACTGTGTATCATTCTATAATCGACGCTTCAAAGAATATTCTGCGGCTTGACGGATTTGCTTTTTACCTGGCTTACGATCAGGAGGTTCTTCCTCTCGAAATCGGTGGTGAAGTATCTTGCGTACAGGGGTATGTGCTCAGAAGCGGCCTGCTGAGAGACTCTATTGATAGCGGTGAGTCAAGCTTTGTTGATATCCAATCAATAAAAAAGATAGTCTCCGACTGTGAGAAATCTGTACTAATCGTACCAATAAAAAACGTTGGGGCTTTGATCTCCTGCCACTCAGATAGAGCCGAACAGGAAGAAATCAAGCTGGTAGAAACTCTTATGGCTCACGCGACCGAAGCCATACGCAGGATTCGTTCGGATAATGAGATTCATTACATAACCTTTCACGATCCTCTAACCAACCTCTACAATAGGGCATACTTTGAAGAAGAAGCCAGAAGATTGAGCGGAAGTAGACAGTTGCCTGTAAGTATAATTCTTGGTGACGTGAACGGATTGAAACTTGTGAACGATGCATTCGGTCATCTGGAGGGAGATCGTCTCTTAAGAGCCGTTGCTGACACAATAAAGTCCGTTGTCAGGACAGAGGATATGGTGGCAAGGTGGGGTGGCGACGAGTTCGTGATACTTCTTCAGCAGACCGACATGCAGACTTGTGAATTCCTTATACAAAGGCTGAAGGGCGCATTGTCTAAAGTAGACGGGTTCAGTCTTCCGCTCAGCGTCTCATTCGGAATGGCTACCAGAACAAAGATCGGGGAAGACCTGAGAGACATGCTGGTAATTGCGGAAGAAAAGATGTATCGAAGCAAATTACTGGAAAGTACTAACGGAAGAAGCCAGGCTATAGAACTACTTGAGAAGAATCTACTGAATAAGAGCTTTGAGACTCGAGAACACACTGAGAGAGTCAAGCAGATGGCGAAAATGTTTGCCGAAAGACTTATTCTTCCCGATAATCAAGTAGATAACTTACTTCTACTGAGTGCACTTCACGACATAGGAAAGATTGCCGTACCGGAAGATATTCTGACAAAAGCAGGAAGTCTGACGTCTGAAGAATGGAAAAAGATAAAGTCTCATCCTGAGGCAGGGTACAGAATAGCCCTTTCGTCTCCATCCCTCGCAATTATAGCCGACGATATTCTTTGTCATCACGAATGGTGGAACGGGGCAGGATATCCGCGAGGGTTGAAGGGGGAAGACATACCTTTGCTCTCAAGAATAATATCGATCATCGATGCGTTCGATGTTATGACGAGCGAAAGACCTTACAGAAAGACTCTTACTGTACAAGAAGCCATACAGGAACTGCGGATTTTCTCGGGAAAGCAGTTCGATCCCAAGCTTGTAGAGACGTTTATAGACATGATTTCGAACCCCGCATCCTGATTACAAAGGGTTCCGACTGCGGTCTTCTCCCGAGTTCAATAACAAAGTCTTCTTTGCTCTTTGTGTATCCTAACTTCGTTCCTCCCTGGAATAAAGAAAACTCGAACTCACAATCGGTGGGTAACCCTTTCAAAGTAAGCGTGCTGCCCACCGGTCCGAAGACGACTGCGAACAAGATCTCTTGCTTTCTGGTGAAGTAGACTCTATTGCCTTCAGTTGTTTCCAAGCTGTTAATCTTCCACGGTTCAGTATTGAATATAGCATCACCGAATACCTTAAGCCACTTGCCAATGGTTCTCAGGCTTTCTTCTTGACTCTCGGGGATGCTTCCATCAGCTCTGGCTCCAACACCAAGAAGGAGATTGCCGTTCTTGCTAACAACGTCTACAAGTAACTCTAGAAGGCCCTGCGGATCCGTTTGACGAGTGTCTTCCAGGCTGTTATACCCAAAGGAGTTTCCCATCCCTCTTACACATTCCCATTTGTAAGAAGGTACTTCAGAAAGCGTTTCGTATTCTTGAGTACGGAAATCGTAGTACAGAGTATTATCTTGCAGATTGGCCTCGCTCCGCTTCGAGACGTTTGAGAGTATCACTGAGATTATTGATCTTGTAACCGGGTTCTTGGAGAGCTTTGAAACCTCGAGTAACCTTGCGTCATGTTGGCTAAATCTGTCATTCACTACTCCTTCGGGACAGACGTTGTAGAATTTGGACAGAACTCCTCGTAGGTCACCGAGGACGGGATAACCGATATCGTTCCAGAGAATTGAGGGTCTGTAGACTTCGATCAGTTCCTGCCAGTGACTATCTGCGTATGATGAATACTGGCTGGTCTGAGGAATAGCCATCAGGAGTTCGGCGAAGCTCTTTATGGGTCTGTTGGCAAATGTCCAGTCCAGACCGCCCGAATAATAGATTCCCATTCTAATGCTTCTCTTTTCGAGAGAGCGTTTCAGCTCCCCAAGAAAGTCTCTTTCCAGTTGATACCCTTTCTTAAAGGGATTTGGTGTCTTGCTTGGCCAGAGAAGAAAACCATCATGGTGTTTTGCGGTAAGGACCACGTACTTGGCGCCCGCTTCGCTGAAGAGTTCGCTCCATGAATCGGAACTGCAACGAAGAGATAACTCCTTAAATTCCTCAACAAAAGACTCGTAGTCTCCGTTCTTTCCATAAGTCGAAATATGGTGTTCTCTTGTGGGACTTCCTTTGATCTTCATCGAGTTGAGGTACCATTCGGCATAAGCATTGTTCTTGAACCAGTATTTCCAACCACGCTCACTGACAACTCTATTCATCTCGCCGCTCATGGGAGCCCATGCAGGAATAGCACTCGGTCCCCAGTGAGCAATAATACCGAACTTGGCTCCTGAAAACCATTCCGGTGTATCGTGATTTCTTATTGAAGGCCAGCTCGCTGTGTATAGCAACTCTTCTCCCCCAATCATATAAGGGTTTAAAGACCTAAGCCAATTATATCCAGTTTTGTTGACTCAGTATTATGAGCAGCTATTTGAATGCACTGGTAGCGAACGAAACCAATAGCTATGCTGTCTGAAAACTTGAATAAACTGATGTTATAGTATTAGAGGGAAGAGCACCCAGTCGCTTTCGGTCGCCAGTTGATGGAACAGAGGTGAGGGATAAGAGGACAGAGGTATGAAAATCAAGATCTTTTCGCTCTTCCAACCCCTAACCTCTCGCTTCTGACCTCTTCTCTATCGTGGCGTCGCGCCAGTTCCGCTTTGTGGGCAAAAGAGCTGTGGGGATCTGAATAATCCGGTACTCTAGCTTTAGAAAAGTAAGAGACCTCGAACTGTCTGGAGTTGATGGAAATGGATAGAGTTGTCGAGATGAGAAGAATCGCCAAATCTTATGACGGCAATGTCATATTCGATAAGATAGATTTCACATTGCAGAAGGGAAGCATTCACGTTATAGCTGGTATCAATGGGTCTGGAAAATCTACATTGGCGAAAATCTTGAGCGGGCAACTGGACTTTGAAACGGGTGATATTCTAATCAACGGCCAGCTCGCCAAGTATACTGATCTTAAATCAGCTAGAGAAAAGGGAATCGGCATTATGCACCAGGAGTATATGCTCATTCCCGATCTTACAGTTGCCGAAAATGTTTTGTTCGGGGCCGGTGAGTACACACCAAACAGGAAGAGAATGTATTCAAAAGCGACACCAGTTCTCGAAGCACTGGGGATTGATCTGGATCCTTCTATGAAAGTAAATGAACTCGATGTAGAGTCGCAGATACTACTGGAATTTGCAGTTGCCGTTTACTCGAATCCCGAGGTTCTAATAGTAGATGATCCGTTTTCTCTTGTGGGTAGTTCTTACCGAAAGAAGTTGCTGAAGATCATCGAGGACCTAAACAATAAAGGTATGTCCTTCATATTGACTACTGTCGATCCTCAGATAATGATCTGCGGCGACGAACTGTCAATTATTGACGAGCGAATACTTATAAGGCAGTCCTCTTCTCCGAGAGAGTGCGATCTTCCAGAAAGTTTCCAGTTCTCGCATCAAAGCTCGATAACCGGAGTCGCCGAAAGCCCATTCATGATAGTTGATAATCTAGCACGGTCCGGTATCACGCTATCTCTTTCCAAAGGAGATGTGTTGTGTCTTTCGTGTGAAGACAGTGAAGTGGTTAGGTTACTTACTCAGTCGATCTCCCGGCAGGATCCCTTCAGGGATAACGCTATTCCTATGGTACAAGAGGCAAAGAGTTTCTTTGACAGTTTTTTGGGAAAGAGTTCCAGGTCTCAATCTGCTAAGTACTTCCGTTCAATGTGTAAGAACACCGGCTTTGTTTTGCAACAGATGTTGCAGAAGAAATCCGTTTTCAGATCCAGAATTCGTGTCAAGAAAAACGCCTCATCTAACAGGGAGCAGGTGATGTCTATAAAGGAGTTTCTTGCCTCTCTGGATTTCACAAATGGCTTCTCTAAATTAATAGATGAAGAGGACAGAAAATTGGCAAAGATGCGGTACGATGCCTGTGACTTCTTTGTCTTTGTGGAACCGACTGTAGGACTCGATCCCCTTTCAATAAAGGCTCTTGGAGAGGTGTTTTGCGACATCTCCGATAAACTGAAGACGGCAGTGGTAATTGGCCGGGAAGAGAACTTGAAATGGCTTCCGTTCAGTGCAGTGCAGAGGCTAATAAGATGAAGGCCGATTTCTCTTATCAGAAGCGAGTTATTGAGTTTTCCAGCGGTTACATATTCAAGGGAAAACACTACAGGTGCTCTCTGATCAGATATCCCTCCTTCTACAGAACACCAGTAAGAGGTACAGAGAATGTGGAGCTTTACCACTTTTCTCCAAGAGAGAACGCTGTAGGGTCGATCATCATATTGCATGGATTGGGAACAGTTAACATTCCCTTCCTCTTCTGGATGGGAAGCCATCTTGCCAGTGCCGGACTGCAGGCCTCCGTCATGATATTGCCGGGAAACTATACTCGAACTGCCAGCGGTTCTACAAGCGGAAAGGACTTTTTTTCGCCTGACATTTCAAAACTCATAAAATTCTGGGAACAGGCCGTTGTTGACACACTGACGACGATAGACTTACTTCAGCAAGAGAAAATGTGGTGGGAGAACAACTGTCTCTTCGGATACTGTCTTGGCGGTATGATATCTACAATAGTTAACGCTCTGGACGAGAGGATCAAGAGCATGATACTCATGACTGTAGGCGGAAATATGGCAAAGATAATATGGCGCTCTCCAGTTCTAAAGTCTATCAGACGCTCGTTCAACGACGGGATGGGTTCCGAAGCCTTCTTAAATGATGAAAAACGTCTGGGAGAGCAATTCAAGAACGATTTGAAGAGGCTGAATGGTTTTGACAGTGTAAGTGAATTCATCGAATCGGACTTACATCCTCTTCTGAAAGTCGACCCTCTTGCCTATGCGAAGTTCAATGATCGCAGTAAAGTTACTATGATCGAAGCTCTCTTTGACAAGACGCTCCCTCAACAAACCAGAAAGCAACTGTGGGAAGCCTTTGGGAGACCAAAGAGATATATAGTTCCCATAGGTCATGTATCTTGGTTTCCGTTTGAGTACGCGCTTGGCAAGTTCATTCTCAAAAAGCTCGGCATCAAAGAAGCGAGAAGAAGACTCAGACTTCTTGAGAGCACACGTCCTACTGAATGAACTGATTTTGAAGTCCGTTTCTACTTGATCAAAGGAATTATTAGGTGCTGGTGACCTCTCGAACTGCTTATAAGAAGCTTTCCGGACTTAGTTGAAAGACAGAGATTTGAGCCTTTGATCCTTGAAAGCGCTGAATGCAACCTGTGAGGATCAACCTGCAACATGAACTCCTCACCGTTTAGGTAAGGAATATCGCACTCGTATCTCAGATTTGCTGCTCTAATATAGAACCTCAAAGCTGAATTCCTCGAAATCATTAGAATAGAGAAGCCTTTTCTGGATAGTCTGGAGATTTTTTGCAGAGCCGACAGAACTTCCCTTCTAGAGATTTTTGAAGAGCATTCGCTGTTAATGAGCTCTACAGGGGGCTCGTAAGAGGCCTCGTCGGAGCATATCGAAAACAGCAGAGCTCCAGCTTTGATTCCGAGTTCGGCTATTCCTATACCGGTATAGACCTCTTCAACCTTAAGAGACTCAAAACCCTTAACAAGGTGTCTAACTGTAACATAGGGTATCGACAGCCGGAATTGGCTTTTGGTTTGAGACTCAAGTACAGAAATAAGGGTTAGCCTTCCGGCGGACGCCACAAAATATGTTTGGTCATCTTGAGAGAAGATCTCGATATTGTCTCCCTCCATCGATGACGCTGATGCGAAATCAAGACACGTTTTGAAATCAGTCAGCGAATAACTGGAGGAAAACTCGAATTTCCTCTCCATAACTGGTATGTCGTTCTCCCTAGAACCTTCCAGGACAAGCATCTCGGAGCCGGTTTTTATCTTGACAGCCTTCTCTTCAAGGGAGAAAACTAGGCTTTTCTCTTGTTCCGACGTCTTCAGAGCTCTCGCATAGTCGATAGGAACAGTATATGTGCCGGAAAATGGTGGTACTTCTATCTGTGAAGCAAACTCTAGTTTAGCACATCCGTCTTGAGCAAAGAACTTCAGACCGCGTTTGTAGTATATTTGAAAATAACGAAACGATGGTTCGACCGTACCAGAGATCTTGCTTATAAGATCGATCAACCTTGAGTATTCCTCTGAGTTCATGCTGAAATCCATTTGACACCTCAGAAGAGGGTTATTTGCTCCTTTTCAGGAAGCCCTCTTAGCGCACCGTATTTTCTCAGCATCTCGATGCTTGTCTTGTTAAGCGATGTTCTTCTCATAAGGTCTTCAACAGATGAGAAGTTTCTTCTGGAACGCTCTTCGGCTATCGATAGTGCCGCCTTATCTCCCATGTTCTGAAGACTGTTGAAAGGAATTCTGAGGTACTTCCCTTCGATTTCAAAACGCGTCGGGTGAGACTTCATGAGATCAACGTGGAGAAAACCGAACCCTCTCAAAGCCATCTCAAGGACTACTTCTAGAAGCGTTTCTCTGGAACGATCTTTGGCATTTCTTTCCGGTTCTGCTCTCAACCTGAGAATCTCTTTCTTTATCGTATTGATGTCAGACATACAGAGATCGATATCGAACTCGCCGCCCTTTATTGAAAAGTAAGTACTGTAAAAGGCAATCGGGTAGTGGACTTTGAAGTAGGCAACTCTGTAACCCATGCTCACATATGCTGCTGCGTGGGCTTTAGGAAAGAGATACTTTATCTTTTTGCACGAGTTGAGAAACCATTCTGGAACTGCCAGGACTCGCATCGCCTTTTCCTCTTCAGGAGCAAGACCCTTCCCCTTTCTAACTCTCTCCATTATCTTAAAAGCTTCGGAGGGCTCCATACCTTTTGCGATCAGATAATTCATAATATCGTCACGACAAGCTATCACTTCTGAAAGACCCGCTTTTTTCGATACTATAAGATCTCTCGCATTGTTCAGCCAGACATCTGTTCCGTGAGAGAGCCCGGAAATCCTTACTAATTCTGCAAAAGTTGAGGGCTTGGTTTCCTGAAGCATTCCCCGTACGAAGCCAGTCCCGAACTCCGGAATTCCCAGCGTTCCCATGTCAGTTCCCAGCTCGTGCATCTGCAGTCCAAGTGCTTTGACTGATGAGAAGATAGATATTGTGTCGACATCGTCCATCGGAATCTTCTCGGGATCGACATCGGTTATGTCTTTCAACATCTTGATGAAGGTGGGATCATCATGTCCTAGAGCATCTATCTTTACAAGATCATCGTGAATAACTTCATAAGCAAAGTGTGTAGTGAGAGTACTGCTCTTAGTATCGTTTGCAGGGTGCTGTACCGGTGTGAAATCATGGACATCCATATATTCGGGGACTATCATCAGACCACCGGGGTGCTGACCGGTCGTCTTTCTCACGCCACTTATACCCCTTGCTATCCTCTCTTGCTCGGCTCTGCGAAGGTTCTTTCCACTCTTCTCCGAGTAAGCGCGCACAAAACCATAAGCCGATCTTTCGGCCAGAGTAGAAATCGTTCCGGCTCTAAAAACGTGGTCTCTGCCAAATAGGGTTTCTATGAAAGCATGTGCTCTCTCCTGATACTCGCCTGAAAAGTTGAGATCTATATCCGGTACCTTGTCCCCTTCAAAACCAAGAAACGTCTCGAAGGGAATGTTCTGACCGTTCTTTCCCATTTTTGTGCCACACCCGGGACAATTCATATCCGGAAGGTCATAACCTGATTCAGCGAGGGTCTCGGGAAAGATCGAGAGTTTGCACTCAGGACAAAGGTAATGCGGAGGCATGGGATTGACCTCGGTAATTCCAAGCACATTGGCAACCAGTGAGCTACCTACTGACCCTCTAGAACCAACAACGTAGCCGTCTTCATTTGACTTCTTTACCATCTTCTGAGCAATGAGGTATAAAACGGCATAACCGTGGCCGATTATTGCGTTCAGTTCCTTTTCAGTGCGTTTCTGAATAATTTCCGGCAGAGTTTCCCCATAAAGCTTCTTGACGTTCTCATATGTCAGCTTTCTTACTTCCTCATCTGCACCGTCAATTATCGGAGGATGTAGCTTTCCTTGAACCGGGACAATCTGTTCAATCAAAGAAGCAATATAGGCTGTGTTGTCAACAACTACCTCTCTTGCTATAGTTTCATCTTCGAATATTTCCATCGCTTTTCCTATCATCTCTTCAGTAGTATGAAGATAGAGAGAAGGCTGGTTTTCGAAGTTATCGTAATCCTGTGTTGCATTTATAGTAGCTCTGAGAATATCGTCGTGTGGTTCAATGAAGTGTACATCCCCTGTCATTACAACCGGGATATTAAGCTTTTTCCCAACTTTGTAGAATTCGAGATACATCTTCTTCAGAGTTTCTCTTGAGGTGGGGGCTTCTCCCTCTGTAGCATCGATGTTATCAAGAGGCATGATCTCAATATAGTCGTAGAACCTGGCAATCTCTTCCATTTCTTCTGTGCTGGCACCGCCAATGTAGGCCTTCGCAAACTCACCGGAAATGCAGGCGGTGCCCAGAAGAAGACCCTCTCGATGACTCGTTAGAAGGCTCTTCGGTATTCTCGGTTTCATATAGTAGTGTTCAGTGTGAGAGATAGTGACAAGTCGGTACAGGTTCTTCAATCCCTCTCTATTCTTTGCGAGAATGCTTATATGAGTAGGCTTCAAAGAATTGAGATTGAGATTCTTTCGCAGGTTTTCCAGTTCCGATACCTTATGAATCGCCCTTTTCTTAGCCATCGAAAAGAACTTCTTTAGAACCTCGGCGGTGACTCTGGCATCTTCGCTTGCCCTGTGATGTTCGAAATAACCGAGCTTTAGTTTCTTCACAATGCTGTCAAGTGAGTAACTCTTAATCCTCAAAAGGCTCTTAGCAAGAGCAAGCGTGTCTATACATGGCATTTCCCAGTCCCCGCCAAATAGTCTCTTGATCGTGTTCCTGACAAAGCCATAGTCGAATTGGGCGTTGTGAGCTACAAGAATCGAGCCTTCGCAGAACTTTATGAAATCAGGAAGGACTTCTTTCACGGGAAGAGCCGATGCCAGCATCTCGTTGTTTATACCGGTTATACGGGATATTAGGGGCGAAATCTCTTTGCTTGGCTTAGCAAAAGAGGAAAAGGTGTCTAATAACTCAGTTCCTTTCAACTTGACGGCGCCTATTTCAATAATCTCGTCATCTTTAGGATTCAACCCGGTGGTTTCAAGATCAAACACCACAAACGAAGCATCTTCAAGCAACACGTCGTCTTTCTCAAAGTTATGAAGTATCGGTTCGGAATCGTTTATCATGTAACCTTCCATGCCGAATATTGCCTTTATACCTGCTTTTCTTGCTTCGAAGAAGAATTCGGGGATAGACTGAACCACTCCATGGTCTGTAACTGCAACAACCTTATGATCCCATTTTTTCAGGGTCCTTATCAGTTCTTTTATCTCAACGACTGAATCGAGAGCGCTCATCTTGGTATGAAGATGCAGTTCAACTCTCTTGTCAGTAGAAAGATCCTTTCTTGCTGGAAGCGAGGTGCGAACGATGTCCTTTGGCAATAGGACTTCCTCTTTAAGCCAGGTGTCCGTTTCCATACGCCCCCTTACAATAATCTCGTCACCTTCACTTAGAAAGCTGTTAAGACTTCTGGCTTCATCTTTAGTAGCTTTGATTGTGAGAGAATCGGTGAAGTCGGTGAGGTTTATTATTAGTACCGGGAACTTGCCGTTTCTAAAGTCCAGTCCGAACACCCTGCCTTGAACAATCAGATCGCGCTCATCGCCAAGAACATCTTTCATCGGTCTGGCTATGGCCCTAATTTCTCTGCCCATAATAGTCTTTTCCTGCTTGCTGATACTGTCATGCTCTTTGTCGATTTCCGCCTTCAATAAAAGCGGTGGAATTTCGGAGAGTTGTTTCTCACTCTCAAGACCATTTGATTCAAGTACGATTTCGAAGGGTATCTGAACGCCGGCCGCCCTTTCTATAGCCTGACGGATATCTGCCTTCTTGGCCGCTATCCTCTGCAACGAGAAGTGATTATCAACCGCAATAGTTATCTTTCTACCATCATAGTTTATGCTGGAAGTGGAAAGATATGAACTGGCGCCATTAGTTCCTTTAAGAATATCTTGAAGATCGAAAGGCAACTGCTGACTCATTGCACTATCATCTCTCTCTACCTGCGAGAAGGAAATAGTGATTTTCGCGTTAAGCTGGGCCGAAATCACCTTCTGGAACCTGGTGCACAAGAATTCTCGAAAGTCCCTTCCAACTGAACCAGAGATAACGAGAGTTGCTTCCTTTCTTTCTGGCTCCAGTACAACACCTGAAAGGCAAACACCTTCACAGGGATAGTCCGGATAGAAGCCCATTATTCGCTCCAGAACGCCTGAAAATGGAAGGTTGATCTCTCTTATCCTTAATCTCATTGTCCGACACCTCCGGGAAATCTGCGGGACGTAATATGACACCAGGCAACTGCGAGAGCATCAGCTGCATCATCCGGTTTTGGAGTTTCCGTCATCGCCAGATATGTCTTCAGTGTTCTCTGTATCTGACCTTTCTCAGCCTTTCCATATCCGGTAACTGACTTCTTTACCTGGTGAGGAGTATACTCGAATATTGGAATTGACAGTCTTCTCAACACCAGAAGGATCGCTCCTCTGGCTTCCCCTACCTGTATAGCAGTGGTGACGTTTCTGAAGAAAAAAAGCTCTTCGACGGCCGATTCATGGGGTGCGTAATTCCTGATTATTTCTTCAAGTGCATCATAGATCTTGATAAGTCGTTCCGGAATCGGTTCCCTTGCTTCAGTTCTTATAGCACCATAGGTAATCAAATTGACTTTTGAAGAGCGTGCCTCGATCAATCCATACCCTACGGTACCGAAACCGGGGTCTATTCCGAGTACCCTTACACTATCAGACAATTACTGCACCTCCAGCTCTTTCATTTTAACGCGTGAAAAAGAATAGTGTCATCCAAACTCTCTGTGGGAGTTACGCTCAGGTATTTGACAAGGTAAAAGCCTTATTGGCAGCTGTTTACAGAGCACAATCAGAGAAAACTTTATTGCTTTTGCAATAAGACAAGCATAAGATTCCGGTTTGCAGATCCACTGCATTTTATTCTAACTTTTATATCGGCTGGAGATGTTAAGCGAGAACACTCTCCTTGTAGAGTTCTCCTTACCCTTCCAATAAGTTGTTGTCTGAAGTCTTGCTATTGAGAATAAGCAGAAGAGTCGGGAACGATTAGATATTATGCGGAGAAAAAAAGAGAGTCCATGAGGACTCTCTCTGGCGGGGACGACGAGACTTGAACTCGCGGCCACCGGTGTGACAGACCGGCATGATAACCAAGCTTCACCACGTCCCCGAACAGATATCATTCTACATTACCCCCGACCATATGTCAATAGCCCCGTGCGCTGATGATGTATGCCTGCAAATGAAAAACCACGAGATAAGGAGAGGGCGAGATAAACGAGAAGAACGAGATCCCGTATGAAAGCATTGCGGAATGACAGTCCTTCTTTCTTCCCGTCATGCTGGACCCCGATCCGGCATCCTTCGAGAGAGCTGAGAACGTTCATTCTTGACGGACTATATGCTAAAAAACGCTTCTTTCCTCGAAGTGCTTAAGTGCCTAGATTACACCGTATCCAATAAACAAGTCAGAAGCAATTTAGGTAATACAGAATAGGAGAATTGAGCACGAACTTGGAGAAGGCAAGAGTAGCAACCGTTAGAAATATTGCCATTACTCTGGAATAGAGATCATCTCTGCCACCTTTTCTGGGAATCTCCACTCTGAACACCTCTTTCATTTTCTGGAATAGCGCCTCTCTATCTTCCATCGCTTTGAGTATGTCTGTGAGTACTTCTCCTTGAAGCTCGAATCCTTCTTCCTCGATCTCGGTCTCACTATGGTTCTTAGATCGCCTTCTTTGGTGAATTGGGACAAGAAGCTTCCTTTGAAGTAACCCATATCGGCTATAATCAGACCACTGAGATCGTCCAGCATTTCCTTTCCAACTCTAGCGTCGTCTTCATTGGCCTGAGTCAGCTTGAATTTAACGGGTATTCCTTCTTGAGTACCTTTATCGGTGCAGAGTCGATTATGTATGTTCCGCCTTTTATGTTTTCTATGATCCTCCTGCTTATCGCTTCAATATCGAGCCTTCTCAATCTATATGATAGTGTCTGCCTTGATGGAAGCTCACCTATCACTTTCAACAGCCTCTTCTTTCCTTCGATCATTTTGTACATCTCAACGATTGAGCTACAACGGAAAAGTATGAAAATCACATACAACAACACTATCGTTCTGTCCGAGTACTCTCCGGGTCTTCCTTTACCTGCCTGTGCGCAGGTATTATCTCTCTCACCGCTTCCTTCACTTTTCTTATGTCCTTTGGTGTTATCATTTCTCTGGGACTCTCTCCTTTCGTTTTGTTTTTCTCATACAAAAAACAATCTATATGGAGTTGAGTCCCTTTTCTATTCTTTCACTTTTTTCTTCTACTATTTATTGGATACGGTCTTATAGATTAATAAAATACAAAGTGTTAATATGATTTAATTAGAAAAACTAAGATAACTATATAATACTGCTTCTAATTTCCTGTAACCATATCACATCATATTTTTCGTATTCTAATACATAGTGGTATTATATTGATACTAATAGTAACCTAAAAGGGAGGTATTTTAATGCTAAAGAAATTTGTTGTAGTTGCGTTTTTTATTTTTCTATCGGTATTATTACTAGGAATAACTGGAGGTGTTATTACAAGAGTAGAGGATCCAGGTTGTTATTTGTATAAATGCGATTGTTTCTTGTATTCAGAGTTTTCTTACAGTAAAGATTTGGTAATTAATACGAGATTTATACCCTACGCGGTTTATTGCTGTATTTCTACAGAAGCACGTCATTATGACGCAAACAATAATCCTCTTAGTGTATCTACCAGCGCTTCCGGAGAATGCAGATACTCGATTGACGGAAGCCCATGGTACTGGAAGTACGTGGATGTTGCTTGTGGAGGAGTTGGTGTCGCCAGTTGTGAAAAGTGCTCGATAATGTTCTATCTCTTTCAAGTTCATGATAACTTTGAAGCCGAAGCTATGAGTGGAAGTTGTTTTTGCTCGGATCTTTAACACATGAATTAAGGAGATGATTCGTATGGTTAAAAAGGTAGCGACCTTGCTTGTCGTTTCGTTGATTTCGTCGGCGATGCTTCTTGCCAGCACTATGTCCGGTTACCTTACGGAACGGATGGGCTGGACCTACATCGCGAGTGGAAGCGATGTCGAAATGAGTATGTATCCACCGGACGGAGCGAGGGCGCTTGAAGATGATCGTATTTTCTACGGACAGATCAAGATCGGCGATTCGACCGTCAACATAGCGATCTTGAACATCGAGCCCCCTATACTCTGGATAGACAGCGATTACGACGGCTGTTTCCTCAACAACGTTTCGATATGCGGCCAATACGGAGGGACCGTTATCAATGAAAGACGCACCTATAAATTCAGTCATCAGTTAAGGGTCGAATATCTTTCCAACGGAAAATCATCTTACATGACTCAGCATCTTGAAATTCGCGCGATCATTCCAAAAAAGGAAGGCGTCGAAGTCGACTACTTGCTCATGAGTAGAAGGGAAGGTTTGCTGGAAGTCGACGGAGAGCTGATCGGAATCGCCCTGTTTCCTACCGCGCCCGATGGCCTGGCCGATAAGATAGACGAAGTGTTCATCGGAATAGATCTAGACAGAGATGGAACTATAGACATGGTTCATAAAAATCACGAGCTTTTCGAAGCGACCAGCGTCATAAGAATCAACGACAAGAACTACAGAGTAAGCGAGATCAGCAGGGACGGCAGAAAAGTCACGTTCGAGCAGGTCGATGAAGATGCCCGAAACAAGCCTCTGTTGAAAAAAGGTTCTACCGCACCCCTGTTCGAAGCCAGAGACGTATACGGAAAGAGCTTTTCCATGAGCGACTATCTAGGAAACCCCGTCATCGTAGTCGTGACTTCGAAGACACCGCTTGAAGTTTTCACCGGCGGAATTCCATGTGCTACCGGTGATTGCGAAGATACCAGCAGAGAAGAGAAGAGGTTGAGCAGCCTTTTGAATGAACTTGTCGCATGGAACGAGTATTCCACAAAACCGGAAGTTGGGCTATTATGGCTTTACTCCGGCGACAAAATCAGTTCTGCAGATTCTCTTGACGAATACTCCTGGTTGCACCTGATAGCCGATAAATCGGCGGTGGAGCTTTACAGCACACCCCTGTCGAACGGTATGTTCCTGATCTCGAAGGAAGGCAGGATAGCCTATCTGGATGATTATGTCGTCCAGGCAGGCGATGGTTCGATACCCGTATATCCGGTGTTCAGAATTCCCACTTTCGGGATAACGGGTTCAAAGTGGTTCAGGGAGTTCGTATATAACGATTGAATACTCCGAAAGCTTGAGAAAAGCGCCTGAAAAGAAGAGTGTTAAGTGTTTTTAGATACGGCAAACGTAAAAGTAGGGAGCATAATTTCAAATATCCGTTCATCATGCAGAAAAAGTGGCTTAAACAACTTTGCTTACTTGAGGTTGGATGCATTCGGGTTTGGCCCTCTAGATATAAGATAGTATTATTATTACGCAATGGATGTCCCCGCGTCCTGTTGCGAAGTTGGTTCCAGGCCCAGATATTTTGGGACCAACCTCCCTCCTGAAGAATTTTCCACCCCGAGGGCCGCCAATAGCGGCCCTTTTGTCTTGAATTGGAAGGAATTACGTGCTACAATTGCTTTCAACAAGGCGACGTAGCCAAGGGGTCAAAGGCGGAGGTCTGCAAAATCTCTACTCAAGGGTTCAAATCCCTTCGTCGCCTCCAGGAGAGGGCTTTGTAGCCCTCTCTTTTTCAATTTCCTTTTCAAACCTGTTGAATAATTCTTCACGGTTGTTGAGGCCGATCTCGATACTTCGGATACCCATGGAGTTCTTTAAGCTACTTATGAACGAGAATGCGCCTTTTCTAAGAACACAGATGCAGTTTTTCGAGCGTCTTATCGAAGCAATAACGGCATGCTGAAACTCTGGCGAGTCTTCTTCAAGAAAGCCTATCTCATCCATTATCAGGAAGGTACTTTCCGGTATTTCGAGACCACCCAGATGGCGGGCCGCTTCTTTGAAGCCTTCTTCGCAGATTCTCATTTTTCCTGATACTCTATTGCCGATAAGGAAAGAAAGACCGTTGAAGAAATGCATGTATAGCCGCATTCCCTCTGGTTCAAATCTTGTCTCAAAGCCAACTGTACTTATAAGAGGTTTGATTCTCTCAATCAGGTAGGACTTTCCGATTCCTCTCTCACCTGTTAAAAAATACTTCACCAAAATTCCCCCAAGATCTAAAGAATAATATCAGAGACACAAACAAACGATCAGAATCAAAAAATGGCTTCTAAAAGTACTGCATCTGATGTAGAATACCAGAAGAAAAGAGAACATTCTGAAAATGAGAGTCCGTTATATGTTCAGCGAAAAGAGTGCTCCTGGACAAAGTGGGAGAGTAGATTACCAAGATATCACCTCAATTTCGGAAGTTAAATCTACTGTTGAACACAATCTCAGTATAGATTGATTCTTCGTATTAGTCAATTATATTCTAGAGTTATTCTAGCTGGTGAACAGAGAAAAGACACTCTAGAAGACATTAGGCAGATAAGATAGTTTTGGAGGTATAAATGAGAGTCTTGCTTTATTCTGAAGGAAAGAAGCTTTTCAGTCAGTCTGGTGTGGGAAGAGCTTTAAAACACCAGATGCTGGCACTTGAAAAGGCCGGTGTAGATTACACTACGAATGAAGACGAAAGATTTGACCTTGTTCATATCAATACAATTGGACCGGGCGGCGAAAGGGTTATGAAAAAAGCGAGACAGTCACGTGTTCCCGTAATCTACCACACACACACGACTTTTGAAGACTTCAGGAACTCATTCATGTTTTCGAACACGCTTGCTCCGATAATTAGAAGAAGGATCAAGCGACTGTACTCATCTGCTGATCTGCTCATATCTCCCAGCGAGTATACAAGGAGTGTGGTGAAAAACTACGGCATCGAACTGCCGATAAGAGTGCTCTCGAATGGAGTCGACAATGATAGATTTACGAGTACCCGATCGCTTGCCGACTCTTTTAGAAAGCAATTCAGAATAGACTCTCCTCTCGTGATTTCTGTCGGACTGCCCTTTGAGAGAAAAGGGGTAGTAGACTTCTGTGAGATAGCGAAGTCGAGACCGGATTTCAGGTTCTTCTGGTTTGGAGCCAGGATCAGTTCACTGTTGCCGATAAGGATTAAGAAGCTTCTTAAGTCCCCTCCTGCCAATATGGTATTTCCCGGTTTCGTCCCGCAAGAGACAATTATGGGCGCCTATTCGGCCTGCGATGCCTTTCTTTTTCCCAGCTACGAAGAAAACGAAGGCATAGTGGTCCTTGAAGCACTTTCGATGGAAGCCCCAATAATCATAAGAGACATACCGGTGTACAAAAACTGGATGCGGCACGAAGAAAACTGCTTGAAAGGCAATGACAACGCTGAGTTCCTGACCCACCTTGATAGGCTGACCGGCGATAAAAAAGCGGCGAAAAGAATCTCTTCGGCCGGCAAAGAGACAGCTCTGGAAAGGGATCTTTCGATTATTGGTCAGAAGCTCAAGAACATCTACATTGAGGTTCTAAATAGATGAAGAAATCCACAAGAAACTCATTGATCGCAATATCGCTCAGCGTTGTGATTATAATCATAGTCCTCGGAGCAACAGATTTTGACAAATCGCTGTCCTATCTCTTCAATGCAAATCCTCTCTGGATAGGTGTGACTCTCCTGCTAGCTATTGGAAGCTGGTTCTTTGAAGCTCTAACTTTAAAGACATTCGCAATCATGCGTGGTATAGCAGTTGGTTTCACTTACCTCTTCAAGATAACCGTTATCGGCACATTTTTCAATGGAATCACACCTTTTTCGTCTGGAGGTCAACCCGCTCAGATCGTCTTCATGCAACGTCGAGGAATATCCGTTGGAGAAGCCACGGCCATGCTGGTATCAAGGTTTCTGGTCTATCAGGGGGTTGTTACTCTTCTGGGTGTCGTCGCTATATTCGGTGCATATCCCTTGATGGTCGATAGCATTTCTAATCTCGCAATTCTGGCTTTCTTCGGTTTTATTCTTAACAGTGCAGTGCTGTTTTTTCTAATCCTCTTTTCTCTTAGTCCTCGCATTACTGAGAAGCTTATAAAAGGTCTTATCTGGCTTCTTCATAAAGTGAAAGTCAGTAAAGATGCTAAAACTGCTACTGAGAAAGCCCTAAGAGAACTGCAGTTCTTTCATTCTTCGATGCACGAGCTTGCTGGAAGACCCTTTATAATGATCATTGCGGTTCTTACTACGTTCATGCAGCTGGTCTGTATGATCTCGATTCCCTACTTTGTATCGCTTTCAATAGGGATATCTCTAAATTACTTCGAAATAACAGCCGTTCAGCTTATCCTATTTCTTGTAGTCTCTTTGATACCTACTCCAGGAGCCAGTGGGGTTTCCGAAGGCGGGTATCTGGTCTTTTTCGGGCCTTTCTTTGGAGATGCGATCGGTGCGGCATTGCTTATCTGGAGATTCTTCAGTTACTATATAAATATTATAGTAGGTGGAATAACTGCCGGCCACGAAATTGGTTCCAAAGTTAGATCTCGTTGTTGAGCACTCTGTTATAAAGATCAATAGTCCTTTCGACATTTATATCTGCCGAGAAATCTCTGGATATTTCTCTTGATCTCACTGACATAATCTGTCGCAATTCGCTGTCTGTCAATACTTCGATAATCTTGCTGTGAAGCTCGTCTTTTGAGTCGCACATGAAACCATTGTCTCCATCAAAGACCATGTTTGCGATACTGTCGTCACGGTAGGCCACAACCGGCAGGCCCGATGCCATTGCTTCAAGAGTCACTAGACCGAAGGTTTCCGTGTGCGATGCGATGATAAAGAGATCGCTGCTCTGGTATGCCAGCGAGATCTCGGCCGGCCATTTTAGAAATCCGGTGAAGTGCACTTTATCTCCAACCCCCAGTGAGCTGGCAAGATCCTTTAGTTTTCCCTTCAGCGGGCCGTCTCCGACGAGAAGGAAATGCGAGTCCGGAAGGCTGGAGTTAACTCGGGCAAAGTTCTCTATCAATTTATCTATGCTCTTTTCACCACCCATTCTCCCTATGAATATCATCACAGGTTCGTTCTCGCCTATATCGTACCTCTTTCTGAAGGCACATCTCTCATCATACCCGGTTTCCCTTGCAAAAGGAGTCAGGTCAACTCCGTTGGGAATTACCTCTATATGCGATGAGATGTTGTAGGACTGTAATAGCTTTCTTATCTTTATGGATGGGGCGATTACGGCCCTGTTCTTGTCACAGAATCTTCTGTCTTGCATCCGGATATAAACCTTGAGAATCGGCTCCATGAAAGGAATATAATGGACATATTCTTCCATCATAGTATGATAAGTAGTTACGGCAGGGGTTTTCGTACTCGCTGCTACGAGGTTTGCCAGATATCCGACTATTATCGAACTGTGCGAGTGAATTATATCGATGCGCAGATCTTTGATTATCTGAATCAATTCTCGATAATTCGTTGGAAGACCAATCCTGTGTTGCTTCTCCCACGGGAATTTGAGAGAGGGAACTCGGTAAACGTTCTCCTGGCTGACAGCCTTTGGATGATCGACTGTAAATATATAGACCTTATGTCCTCTCTTCTGGAGGTTCTCTTCAAGCATCTTTATCATCGTGACCACGCCATTTACCTGTGGTGAATATGTGTCGCTGAACATTCCAATATTCATAAAGCCTCCAAATGCCTAACTGCTCCTTGACACCAGTTATCCTGTGCTTTATAATCTTTACTGTCTTGGGAGATCGTCCAATTGGTAGGACAGCGGACTCTGGATCCGCCGATGGAGGTTCGAGTCCTCCTCTCCCAGCCAGGGGCCTTCACGGCCCTTTTGCTTTTGCGATCGCCAGTAACACGACCTCTTTGACTCCTCCCTCAAGAAGAACTTTAGCACACTGACTGGCAGTTGCGCCAGATGTAACCACATCATCGAAGAGTAAGACCCTCTCCGCTGATGTCCTCTCCCTAAGGTGGAACTTTCCCTTTACACTCTCCTTTCTTTCTTCGACTCCCAATCTGGATTGAGGAGTTCGACCTCCTCCGGCTACAAGTATGTCTTCAACCTTTATACTTATGCGCTTTCGCAGAGATTTCATAATAAGATAGTTCGTGTCGAACCCCCTCTTTCTGAAAGCTTGAACAGTTGTCGGGACCGGCACGACAACTTTTATATTATCGGAAAAAACACAAAGCATGTCGAAAAGCATGTCGGCAAAGATTCCAGCCATGCGCGGTCTGTCTTTAAATTTGTAAGTTTGGATCAGCTCTTTGAGTGGTGTCTCGTATCGCCAATAAGCATAGGCCCTCTTCAAATATGGAAGAGAAAAGGGCGCCATAACCGGTCCGTCTATCAATTCAGCACATTCCTCACATAGACTCTTCTGAAGAGAAATATCCTTTCCGCAGCTAAGACAGCGATTGGGAAAGAATAGACTTACCATATTGATCAACTTCAAAACCAATTACTCCTTTTCAGTTTTCTTATCTCGGTCAAAACCTGAGTGCTCTTCACGCTTTCGACCTTAATCCCTGGTGTCAGAGATGCCAGTAGTTTTCTTGAATAGGCTCTTACCGGATCCACGATCCTTCGATCGAGAACAATCACAACACCTCTGTCTCTCCTTGTTCTGATAAGCCTCCCTATTCCCTGACGAAAGGAAGTTATCATTTTAGGGTAGTAGTACTTATTCATTCCCTCTACGAAGCTTCTCTTGCCATAGTGCCTTATTCTCGATTCGATCACGGGGTCATCGGGTCTATCGAAAGGAAGCTTATAGACTATCAGAAGTTTCAACTGCTCTCCTGGTAAATCCACGCCTTCCCAGAAGGCACGGGCGCCAAAGAGAGTTGAACTTTCGGAATTCACATGTTCCGACAGTAAGGTTATAGGACTGCTGTATCTTTCCTGGAAATTCAGGACTAGATCTCTTCTGGAAGACGTTACGTTATTAAGGGTTTTCTTTAGATCATTATATGAGGTGAACAAGACCATCGATCCGCCACGGACTACCGACAGGACTTCCCCAATTATCTCTGATGCTTTCTCGATATAGGAGAGAGAATCAGGTGAATAGTCGGGCATGTCCATGGGAACGAAGAATCTCAACTGCTCCGTATAGTCAAATGAAGTTCCCAATCTAACGGAAGCAAAATCCTCTTTTGCTCCGAGAATCCGTCTTGCATAGTTGAAACCATCGCTCCCTTTGCTGTGAACCCATAGTGTTGCAGAAATGAATATCTTTACCTTCACATCTGGGAAGATGCTCGACATGAGACGATCGTTTTCCACCGGAGAAGAGACTATTCTTCCCGATCTCTCAGTCTTCTCTGCGAAGATCACTCTGGTATCCTGAGAAGATGTCAATCCCGCCAGTTGCTTTGCGTACTCTCTGAGCTCTGCCAACGTTATACTCATGTTACTTTCAAGGCTTTCGATTCTTCCCTTTCTATCGCCTTCGATATCCTGAAGCATCTGTTCTGTCTGATTAGCCGTAGCCAGATGTACCTGAAGGCAGTCATTGATATTACGCAAAGTATCCATCAGGGTTTCGAGTTCGCCACTCGCGAATTTTCTCCTCTCTCCCGTCCTTGGTTGGCTAATCAAACCCGTCAACTGCCTTATAAGTCCTTCAAGTCTTACTGTAGCGGCGTTCATCCTTTCCCAAAGCTTCCTTAGAAAATCCTCATTGAAGTGCCTCTTTAGTAACCCGAAACTGTCCCTTGAATTCTTAATGCACTTCTTTACAGCAATTACGAGTTCTACTGGATCTATGATGTAACTCATAGCTTGAGTAAGAGAGTTTTCCAGTTCGTGAGCTTCATCGATTACCAGATACTTGAATACTGGTAGCAGAGTTCCGAGATCTTCACTCCCTTCGTTTTCCCCTCCATCCATTATCCTGATGTTGGCTTCGTTAAATAGTAGAGTGTGATTAGTGACTACTAGATCTGAGTTTCTAGAATTCTCTCGATTGATGTAGTAGGGACATATTTCGTAGTATTGGCATAGCCTCCTGGTACAATCAAAACGGTTTCCGGTGAGGCTTCTTCTTGCAGAGTCAGCAAGCGATATTGAGTCGATATCTCCATCCTCAGTTAACATTGACCAAAGAAGCACGCCAAAGATCTCCTTAGTAGCTGCTTCAGTGGTAAAACCATTCAGGGACATCTGCAGGTTATCGTATAGTTTTCGAACACAGAGGTACCTCTCTCTCCCCTTCAGGGAAGAGGTTCTTAGGTCTTTTAAGTTAGGCAACTTCTTGATTATCGGAATGTCCTTCTTTATAAGCTGATCCTGCAAAATCCTGGTTCTCGTGGAGACTACAGCCTGGTTTTTAGTAGAAACACAGGCGTAAGCCAGGGGGGCTAGATAAGCTATACTCTTCCCCGTTCCCGTACCGGCTTCTATCATGAGACCGGAATCGTTCTCGATTGACTCGGCGATTTCGAGACTCGCCATGAATTGCTCTTGCCTGTACTCATAATCTGGCAGAAGGTCTTCAAGCAAACCTCCTTCGCCAAATACGAGTCTTGTCGCCTTTTGAATGTCGATCCTTTGAGAAGCTCTATCTCTTCTCGAAATATGTTTTATTGATGAGCAAACGAATTCCTCCCACGGTGCTACCGGGGCACTAGTCTTGAGACATATGGGGAAGAAGAGTTTCAACCATCTTTCTAGCTCAAGGCTATTGCATATCGATACAAGACTCTTCGGAAGATCACTCAACCTTCTCATATGCTCGTTGACGGATACAGTTCCTCCTGGAGCCCTGGGAATCATCAGGAAATTGCTCAAGAATCCTTCGTCGACGATATAATCCTTGCGAGACCATCTATCGGGATGGTTGACCATGAAAACAATGGAATTCCTGTTCTCTTCCATGAATTCGTCAAGTTCTTCCAAATCCATGGAAACGAACGGTCTCTCCTGCCCTAAAAGTCTCAGATTAACACGACTCTTGGAGTCTCTTTTGAAAAGCTTTCCAATGAGAATCCCTTCCAATGGCCACCTCTAAAAAGAAAAACCGGGTATAAACCCGGTTTCTTGGTGCCGAGGGCGGGACTTGAACCCGCATAGGCTAACCGCCCACATGGACCTCAACCATGCGTGTCTGCCAATTCCACCACCTCGGCAACTTCACACGTCAGAAATTATAACTTGACCGGATTCCTTTGTCAAGAAGCCCAGATGCCGGGATAGCTCATATAAGCATATCGAAGCCAATTTTCGAGAGCTCCTCCTGAATGACGTACCTGTCAATCAATGCGTTTTCGTATTCAATCTCTATTACGCCGCTACTTGCGTCTGCCTGAGCATTGATAATTCCATCAAGAGAACACAGCTTTCGTATTATCTTCGCTGACTGCGCTTCATCTATGAAATTCTTGACCTGAAACAGTCTGATAACTCTTGGCACTTTCTATCATCCCCCTAGAACGAGACCCTCTCTCAGAAGTCTTCCACTCAGTGCATCTTTTGGACGAATCTTTTTCTTTCCAGAAAACTGCACTAAGGATATAATAACACTTCCGCTGCCACAGCTTACAATCATTCCAGAGGCATCAATCTTGATTATCTCTCCTTCTTTCTTCTTTGAGGTCTGGTACTCAATATTTCCACGTTTGGCTTCAAAGAGCTTCACCGGCTCACCGTTGATAGATGTTCTTACTCCCGGAAGAGGATCATATGCCCTGATCTTATTCAATACTGAAGAAGGAGAAGAGAAGTCCTTCAACTCCAGGTCCTCAGGGGATATCTTCGGTGCAAGAGTAGCAAGCTCTCCGTTCTGTGGTTCGAGTTCGACTTGATCCCGTTCGGCCAGTTCCATAAACCGTTTTAGCATAGTGCATCCCAGCACTTCGAGTTTCTCGATCAGAGTACCGAAGTTATCCTCAGGGGTGATCGCTATCGCGTGCTTAAGAGCAATCGGTCCAGAATCCATACCTTCATCTATTCTGAAAATCGATATTCCTGTTTCTCTCTCTCCATTTTCGAGAGCTCTCTGAATTGGAGCCGCACCACGGTACTTGGGTAGCAAAGAGGCGTGAACATTGTAGCAACCTTTAACAGGCAGATCTATCACTCTCTTTCTAAGAAGCTTTCCATAGGCAACCGTTATAACTAGATCCGGTCTCAATCTCTCCAGATAGGCGACTCCGACGCCCTTATTCACCGTATCTGGCTGAAAGACTGGAATTCCATACTCGATAGCGACCTGCTTCACTGGAGTAGGGGAAAGTCTTCTGCCGCGACCGCTGGGTCTGTCGGGCTGAGAGAATACACCAATTACGTTGTAATTACTCTCAGCCAGAGTTTTCAGGTGCGATGCGGCAAAGTCCGGAGTCCCCATGAAGACTACTCTCATGAACTTACGCATTCTCCTTCATTATCTGGCTAAGACGAGGTTTCAGAAGAGCTCTTCTTGCCGGTGCAAGGTGGTCTATAAAAAGAACTCCGTCGAGATGGTCGGCTTCGTGCTGAACTATCCTGGCCGGATACCCTTCGAGTTCTTCTTCGTGATGGTTTCCCTCCAAATCCCTATATCGTAGCTTCACCCGCGCCGGTCTCAAAACATCTGCATATATTCCAGGGACACTAAGGCAGCCTTCTTCCATCTTCACTTTCTCTTCACTCAGCCAGAGAAACTCCGGATTTATCACTATCTGTATTCCAAAGCCGGCATCGTAAACAAAGACTCTTCTGGAAACACCAATCTGCGGTGCTGCCAGCCCTACTCCGTCTTCAGTGTACATCGTTTTAACAAGTTCCTGAACGAAATCTTTCAGTTCGGCATCGAATACCTCTATCTCTTCGGAGACAAGGCGTAAAACCGGATTACCAACATAGATCACTTTCATAACGACCATTCCCCGGAAAGCCCCTTTAATTCCTCTAGATAACCTATGTCTGTCATTATTGCGTGAAGAGGCGTAATAGAGACATAGTTCTCCTTCACCGCGCAGAAATCACTGTCCACAGAACACTCGTCTTCAACAACCTCACCAAATATCCAGTAGTAGTTGTTGCCGTATGGATCTTTGCGCTTCTCAAAATAGTCTTTGTATCTTCTTCTACTCTGGCGGGTCACTCTCCACCCCTTTAGCTCTCCATAATCTACTGAAGGGACATTGATATTGAGAGCAGTAAAGGGAGGCATTCTCTTCACGTCAAACTCGTGGAGAAACCTGGCTAGAAATCTGGCGGCCGTAGAGTAGAAAGGATTACTCCAATCGCTGCTTGAGATCGCTATAGAAGGCGTATCCATTACGGCTCCTTCAAGCGCTCCGGATACCGTCCCCGAATAGAGTACGTCAACTCCCATATTCTGTCCTTTGTTTATGCCGCTTACGACAAGATCGATGGGGACTTCGGAAATTGCCAGCAAGCCAAGCTTCACACAGTCTGCCGGAGTACCGTTAATGGCATAACCAAGATTCTTGTTTCCTACTCTTACCTCTTTCGCCCAGAGAGGTGTTCTTATAGTTATGGCGTGTCCCGTTGCACTTCTTTCGACATCGGGAGCAACCACCAGAACTTCATGCGACTCCGATAGCCTTTCCGCAAGTTCAATGATACCGGGCGACATTATCCCGTCATCATTGGTAATCAGTATATTCAATACTCTGCCTCCTTTCAGCAGTTTCATATCTCTTCATGTATTATTTTACAATATCGAACCAAACTTTTCTGAGAACACGTTTAGCGAGAAATGACAGGAGGTAATTCATGGGGAGAATAGATGATCTACTGGCGTCCTCAAAAGAGCTGCGGGAGATCTACGAGCTGGTTGAGAGAGCATTTTATGACAGTAACGACTTTGCTCACGACTTTTCTCATGTCAGGAGAGTTCTCGAGAATGCCTTAGAAATTGGAGAAAAAGAGAAAGCCTCTCTTGAAGAGGTTATTCTGGCAGCTCTTCTTCATGACATTAAGAGACCCGAAGAATACCGGACGGGCATTGACCACGCGAAGGAAGGAAGTAGTTTCGCCTTCGATTTGCTGCTTCAAAAGGGATACTCCATCAAAACATCGGCTGCTGTTGCGAACGCGATAAGAGACCACCGGTACTCTTCCTTAAGAGAACCGGAGGATGTCACTGGGAAGATTCTGCAAGACGCTGACAGGCTTGACGCTATTGGTGCAATAGCCATAGCGAGAGTCTTCACGTTCGCCGGGAAAACCGGAAGGCCTCTTCACACAACAGAAGAGCCTCACAGTAGCTACAACGGCTTTTCTGAAAGTGCGATAAATCACTTCCACGAGAAGATCCTCAAGATCAAACCGGAAAGCTTCTGGACCTCAACAGGCAGACGGCTTTCCCGAGACAGATATGACTTTACCGTCGCGTTTGTAGAGAGATTCATGCTGGAGTGGCGATAGCTTCAGTATCTGACCTCGAAGTCGCCGAAATGCTGTAGCGGAATCTCCTCAACGACGCTCCCGGTAACATTTGCATAGACAGGACCACGAACGATCTTCCGGATAAAGGTGTCGACTGCCGAGAAATCACCAGTAGCTATAGCTTCTACGCTACCATCAGTCTCGTTTCTTACATAGCCAGTTATTCCCAGGGATCTGGCAGTATGGACTGCATAGTACCTAAAGCCTACCCCCTGAACTCTGCCGAACACCTTTACTCTTACCGTTCTCATAAGCCCAGATTCTCACCGACAAGCAAGACTGTGTAGTGACCCTTATTCCTGCTTGAATTCCTGATTATGGCATATGATTCGCAGATCCTTTCGTCGCTTCTGCAATCGGAGCATATTCCCGTTGCTGCGCAGGGAGTATGCAGATTGAGCCTTTTCGCATTCATGGGAGCGATATATCTTATTCTCTCGAAAGCTGCCTCAATATCGGGAACTATCTTGTTCATGCCGACAACAAATATGACTTTCTCAGGACCGTAAATACAGGCGGCGGCACGGTTTCCACTCCCATCAAGTTGAACGATTTCACCGCTTACAGTAATGGCATTTGCGCTACAGACATAGTAATCAGCTTCGAACGCCTTCCTAAGTACCTTCCACCTTTCGGAAGAATCGGCGGCCGCATCTTTGTCGAAGAATTGGTACTTTCCAGATCTCAATAGCTCGATGGTTCCCGTCTCCTGCAGTGTGACCGATCCACCATTAGCAACAGTAGACCCTTCCTTGAGAATCTCTTCAAGTTTTGGTACTACACTTTCCCTGGCGGGGAGATAGAAACCCTCAATATACTTCTTGCTCAGATTATCAAGTACTACTCCGGCAAGTTTCTCATACTTCCAGTTCAAAAGACTATTACGCATATTTCACCTCGCTTTGTGTGCTGGCTGTCAAAAGTGTTTCTAGAAGCTTATTATCTCTGCGCCCCTTTCAACATAAGGCGACAGCGGGACGTGATTACTCATTTCGCCGTTGATAGGAAGGCCCTCACTTTGTGCAATCTCAAGAGCTCCCATCATTTTTGAGCAGCCATAACAGACGGCCTTTATAAGTCCCCTATCTTTCACTTTTCTATATAGGGGATAGAGCGAATCGCTTTCTAGTGTCACCTCCTTGAGAAGTCTCGGAGACTCCCCTTCAAGAATAAGCGACACATCGACTCCATTGTCGGACATATCCAGTGCATTAAGCAGTGCATGAAGAAAGCACGGCTTTTTACCTTCAAAAGCAAGGATAACAACTTCGGCCATATTTATACACCTCCGAAAAGTCTGTTCAATTTCATGGCGAAAGATAGATCACCTGAAAGCCTTATCTTGCCCGTCATGAAAGCCGACAGAGGGCTTATCGTAGTATCGATTATTCCGTGAAAGGTTTCAATGTCGGTCTCAATATAGCAGTCGTACTCCAGTTTTTCTTCGAATACTGTAAGTTTTTCCTCTTCGATTACTATCGAAAACTCTTCCGGGTCTCCTCCCTTAATAAGAAAAGCGAAGCGGCCTTCGACGTCTCCTAGAGCTTTCGGGTCCAGGTTCTTGATCTTAGAAATTGCCTCTTTTAGTGTCATGCTGCCTCCTGGTCTTCATCGTTTTGGAATGTTTTTCTGACTCCTTCACAGATAACTCGCCCCTTGACAGAGTCTTTGTCAAGGAAGATATCGGCTCACCTACAAAGATATTATAACCATTATCCTCTACGATTGCCGGAAAGATCGAGTGAGTTTATACTAAGATACGACTGACAGGTGAAGGAAAAGATGGTTATCGAGTCTTTCACAGTAGAAGAATTCCATATTTGGTGGAGGTGTTATTTTGAAGTCTCTATTTCGTTATCTAGATTCAGTGATAAAGTGTTCTTTCGATAAGGAGGGAACAACACGCTACAAAACCGGCGCGGTGATTCTTACACCTGCTGAAGAGCTCCCGAAAGATTCTAGCTGTACCATTCCCGATGGAATGGATCGCGGTCGGAGTCTATGGGATTTTGTAAGTGTTGAGGAGACGCCGGACGGGTTCGAGATATGCATCTCGCTTGAAGAGGATCAGGGTGTTTTCGGTCTTGGTCAAGGAATCGGTTGTCTGAACAAGAGGGGCAGGATCTACGAGATGTATAACACAGACGAACCGGACCACGCACCTTCAAAAACAAAGCTTTACTCAACCTTACCGGTATTCTACCTCATATCACCACGCGGATGTATAGGATTCTTTCTTGATCACGCTGGCTATTCAAGATTCGATGTGGGTTCCGAAAATAGAGAACTTCTTAGAATAACGATCGAAGGCCCTGGGTTCGATTTTTACGCTATTCCAGGCTCCCCGGAGAGTATTCTTAAGTCAGTTCTGGAACTCACGGGGAGTTCTCTGTTTCTTCCCATATGGGCTCTTGGTTTTCAGCAATCTCGCTGGTCCTATCCCGACGAGAAGACCGTACTCGATATAGCGAATAAGATGAGGCAGAAGAAAATACCATGCGATGTCATATATCTTGACATCGACTACATGGACGATTACAAAGTCTTCACATGGAATGAGGAACGTTTTCCCACACCGAGAACTCTCATAGACGAACTGAAGAGTATGGGATTGAAAGTGGTGACAATAATCGACCCCGGTGTGAAAGCAGCGGAGGGCTACGAAGTCTTCGAAGAAGGAAGACAGAGGAGTCTATTCTGCAAAAGAGTAAACGGCACTGAGTACAGACCTGCAGTCTGGCCCGGCGAATCGCGGTTGCCCGACTTTCTGAACTCAAAAACCCGTGAATGGTGGGGAAGTAAGTACTCTCAGTTCATAGACGTTGGAGTAGCCGGTTTCTGGAACGACATGAACGAACCGGCAATCTTCTATACTCCGGAGTCTTTGAGTTCACTCTTCGAGCTCGCCAAGGGACTTGAAAAGGATAAGGGAATAGATACCGAATTCCTCTTTGGAGAGATAGTCGCAAAGAAGAGATATCACGACTATGGAAGAGAGTTTTATCAAGAAGACGATTTCGGTACGAAACACCTGCACAGGAATGTACGAAACGTCTATGGTTTCAACATGGCGCGGGCTGCATATGAGGGCATAGAGAGAAGCGCTCCTGAAAGGCGTATTTTCAATATAACGCGCTCTTCTTATCCGGGAATACAGAGATACGCGATACTCTGGACGGGTGACAACGAGAGTCAGTGGGAGCAACTCCTTTCTGAGATCCGCATGGTCCAGTCGATCTCCCTCGCGGGAATCAGCTTTACCGGCTGCGATGTCGGTGGTTTCGGAGGAAACTGCACGGGCGAGCTGCTGGCCAGATGGACACAATTTGGAGCATTTCTTCCCTTTTTCAGAAATCACAGCGCTATCGGAACCAGGGATCAGGAACCGTGGGCATTTGATGAAGAGATAGAGAGTATTGTTCGAAAAACGATAGAAATGCGGTACTCACTTCTTCCTTACATTTATTCTGAAAACTGGCGCTCGACAAAGGGCGAATCGGTAATGATAAGACCACTTGTTCTTCTATGGCCAGAAGATAGTGATACCTACCAGGCCGATGACCAGTATATGTTCGGTCCATCGCTTCTGGTTGCTCCGGTGTACTCTCCTAACGCCACAGGAAGACATGTTTATCTGCCAGAAAGCAACTGGTTAGATCTCAACAGCGGAGAAGTGCTTGCCAAAGGCCATCACTGGGCCATAGCGCCTTTGGACACGATCCCCCTGTACTTGAGGGAGAATTCCATGATAATAACGACAAAACCCCTACAGCATATAGAAAGCGCCTCGTGGAATAATCTGAGAGTCAAAGGGTTTGTTAAAAAGAGTGCTCGCTTTGACCTCTATGAAGATGATGGTATTACCAGATCTTACGAAAGAGGAGTTTTCTCCCTAAAGCGAATAGAAGTCGAAAAGAGAGAAGATGGAATATTCATAGAGATCCTACCTTCTGAAGGTGAACTTAGGATCGAAGAGAGAGAGATCATTTTCGAAATCTTCGATGGTGAAAGAACTTATAGCGCTTCAGTAAAAGATTGCCCGGAAGGGATGGCTCTTCTAATAAAGTAGTTCGAAATCGAAGTAGGGTAGAAGCCTGGTGCCCTCCAGCATCAGGCCGGCCCTTATCTCAAAGGGATAGGCTGCATAGAGATAAACAGTTTCGCTTTTGTAGAATAGGAGTCTCCAGAAGACGGTAGATCCTACCAGAACATCGATCCCCGTCCCGAGGCCTTCCTTCGAAAAGTGAACGATATTCAGGAGATTGAGATTTCTTCTCGACAGCGTATAGTCAAGCTTGATCGATGTTCCGAAAACGATACTCGAATGACTTTCGAATCCCCAGCGCCTAACAGGTACAACGGAAGAGTCTTTCCCCAGAGTCACCCTTGAAAAAACATTAGTAAAGACTCTCAAGTCTTCGCGCAGCCAGTTCAGATTTACATCAACGCTTGAGTCGGCGACATTTGTCGTGGCCGTCTGAGTATCGCGCACAGTAATTACTGTATTTAACTTCGCCTGACCACCGTAAAGAAAGGATTCGTCTTGCAGGCTGACATTGAATGCTCCGGAGAGCTTGAGAGGGTACTCCAGCTTAGCGCTCCATCCAAGGGATAATTTGGGTGATAGCGAGTATTGACGGAAAACATCCAGAGATGCTACGGGTTTCATTCCGTTGAGTTCCACTTTCGCTTCAAAGTCGACAGGCAGATAATCGTTACTCGTGAGTTTGACATATAAGCGTGGTTCCAGAGTCTCAAAGTTCAAAGATCCCCCGGCGATCAAAAGATTCCTAAAGGTAAAGTCAGAAAACACTGCATAAATCCCGTCGAGCGGGACCAAAGATACAAATCTCCAGTTTGCAAAGCCATTATATCGTTTTCCATATACAAAATCCAATGTATCGAGCTCAAGGGGGACTTCAGTCAGTTGACGTCTAGAGTTCTGAGCCTGGGAGCTTACAAGGAGTTTCATTCCGTTAACCTGACCACTTGCAACTGTACCTTCTCTTACCTTTACCGAATCTCTGACATATCTCGTAAAAAAGGCCTGTCCTTCAAGCGATCCATCACTTCTGAAAAGGAATACTCCGGTTCCCTCTTCATAACCGTCTATAGATACCAGAAACCCGTCTCTGTACCAGTTGCCTATGGAGAAATCACTATCCAGTTCGAAGAAGCGCAAATCGGCATTCCTTGTAGAGTGAAGTGCCAGAAATCTCTTGCCCTCGAAATTCACCTTGAATGCTATCAGTAGACCGTCTGAAGATGCCCTCAAATTAGAAATCTGTGTTCTCGCATCCTTTTGAGAGAATATGTCAGTAGTCCTGTCGTTTCTTAGTGACAGAGTCTGAACTATTAGGCTTCCCTTCTCATTCTTGAGAATGGCGAGACGGTCCTTTCCCAGATATTCCAAACTTAATATATGCGAGTACTTTGATCTGGTAAGACTTTCAGTGTTCATATTGTAGAAATACAACCTTGTCTCAAGTCCGTTGCCTTTTTCGAGAAGACTCAAGGCGACTTCGCTTTCAAAGACAGTATAATCGACTATCTCCAGAGTGGTGTAAAGCAAGTGCCTGCCATCTACATTGAGTGAGTAGTATCTTGTGTTCCGATTGTACGCAATATAGTAAAGCCTATCGCCGTACACTTTAGGTTTGAAATGCTGAATCCCTTGATCGATGTCCTTTGAGTATCTGTAAAGGGTCGGCGGCTCGACGCTACCATACTTCGAACGTTCATAGTTAATGAACTCTTCCTTCAGCTCTCCATAGCTTTTTCCAAAAACCATGAAGAAGACTAACTCGATTCCTGTGAAACCGAAAACTCCCGACCTCAATTCGACCAGTTTGCGCAGCTTTTCCTCTCCGTATTCACCAAGAAGGTAGTCTAGAAAGGCGAAGCCAAAATTATAATAGGCTTCCGACCCAATAGGAGAGAATCCGGCAACAATAGCTTCTTCAGTAAACGGAGTCTGAAGAGTCAGCTGATCTTTTAGAAAGGAGAGTCTTCTCGCATCATAACCATCTGCTCCCAGAAGCTTACTGCTGATTTGGGCAAAACCCTCTGTCAACCACATGGGTTGAAGAGCGTTCGGCAAATACAGGCGCGATAGGTACTTTCTTATGATAGTCCCTATGGGTGTAACTGAAGTGAGCTGGAAGAGATGGCCCAGTTCGTGAGATATGACAGTCTTCAGCCAGTAATAATCACTTCTGTACGCGTAGTCAATCTCAATAGTGGTCGAATAAACGTAGTCGAGTGCCGGATTGGCCAGACCGTTGGCGTCATCCTCGTAACCACTCAGAATCAGTATTATCTTCTGTGAGAAGTCTCGGCCATAGAAATCGCTCAAGAACGCATAGCTTTCTTCAGCCAGTTCTTTCACAAGACCTATACTCTCTTCTATCTCTTTGTGGTATATATAAATGAAGTGGTCTGACTCGTATTGAAGCCACTCAAAATCCCTGAAAGTATATCCCAAAGATATGACTGTCAGTGAAAGGAAAAACACAACAAGGAACCTTCTGGATAACACTATCGAATCACCCCTGGTTAGTTCGGGTTAATGATACTATTATAGACTATACTCGTGTACCAAAAGTCAGAAATCCAGGCTAAAGAATTTTCAAGGCGGTGGAGTGGTGGAAAGAGATAGCGGAAAATTATCGGCGTACTTTGCAGGTGTGGGTTCTTCAGTAATATTCGGACTCTCTTTTCTCTTCACCAAGAACGCTCTTGAGTTCACGATACCGATTTACTTTCTCTCATACAGATTTGCCGTTGCCTTTGCATTCATAAATCTTCTGAGGCTTTTGCGAATCATTCGTTTAAGGCCTTATAGATCGATTTTTAGAGGACTTCTGCTTCTTAGTCTGGTCCAGCCAGTTCTTTACTTTATCCTCGAGAACGTCGGGGTTTCACTTTCAACTTCTTCTGAAGCGGGGATTTTGCTTTCCACTATCCCAATATTCGTAATGATTTTGGCCAGAATATTCCTTAAAGAAAGATTAGCTGCTCCACAAATTCTGTCAGTGCTTGTTGCTCTTTCAGGAATCTTTCTAATTACTGCCGGAAAGGGGTTCGCTACTGGAAGCAACCCAATCGGTCCGATAATACTTATCGGGAGTACGATGTCGGCTGCAGTATACAATATTCTCTCAAGGAAAGCATCTATCAGATTCACTCCCTGGGAGATAACTTATCACATGATGACCATGGGCTTCTTCTTCTTCACTTCTGCAAGCCTTGTCGTTTCTTTGTTCAGAGGGGATCTGGGATTCTACTTGAGGGGAATCTCAAACACCCCTGTTTTTTTTGCAGCTCTCTATCTGGGGACTCTGTCTTCTGTGGGCGCTTTCTTTCTGATAAACCTCATGCTTTCAAAACTGGAAGCTGCAAGATCAACTGTATTCGCCTATCTCTCAACTGTGGTCTCTCTTCTTGCCGGCATACTGATAAGGGGGGAGCGGTTTCTACCAATTCAGATCTTCGGAGTTATACTAATTCTTCTGGGAGTCTGGGGAGCCAATGTCCTTACAAGAAGAAGGTTGAGAAATGGAAGTTCTTCTGCAGGTCAGAGTTAGGTAATTGCGCATTTCTCTACTTGCTGCAGTACCCTTCCTAACCTCCCCCGAACTCTGAATCGATAACTCGTGTCAGAAATAAGAATCGCCAATTCTAGCTGTCACGATTCGGAAATCGAGCATTCAATCATGCAGATTTACTTGACAGAATGAGACTGAAGGGAGGGAGGCAGGAAATCTCGCATGTGACTTTCGCAAGTGAGGACGTTTCTGCCAGAAATTATGAAGAAAACTTTGCTGTTGGTCTTATCTCTTTTTGTCGCTATTGCTTTGTTTGGGATTCCATTCTATACTGTATCCTCTTCACAACCCGTCTTGAGAATCGTTGAGAATGATTTCTCCGGATTGATGCTCCCGCTAGAAAACGATTGGTGGTGGATAGACGTTCCTCTTGAATCGGGCAAATACAGCTATTATTTCGAGTCTGCGGGGGACCGATTCGTAGACTCGATCAATCCCTGGGTCGAATCTGTTGATGGAGAGTTTTTTTCGCTACTCTCTCTGGATGACTATTCCCTGACACAGGACACTGTGCACCATAGATTAGGAGAGAGAGACTTCTTCAACCCCGTGAATGAGGGAGAGATTTACCTGTCGGTTTCGGTACCTGCGGGAAGCTCATTCGTAATGAGAGTGTTGTTGGGCGAGAGAAAGTATGATCTAGAATACCTCCGAGACTTTGGAGGCAGAAGCTTCTACAGGGCTGGCCCTATTCATTTCGAAAAACTGGAGTATTACTTTGAGATCAATACAGGTCAGGAGACGTTTTTTCTTGGACTCGATGGTCTCAACGATAAGCCGGAACGCCCTTTCAAATTCCCTTCTGGAAGACTCCCGCTTTCATACTTCGATACCCCGACCTGGTCAAAGGGAGCTATCTACTATCAGATCTTTCCGGAGAGGTTCGCAAATGGCGACAGATCAAACGATCCGATGGGTGTTCAACCATGGAATATAGATCCTTCAATGGCGAACCTTGGCGGGGACGGATTCTTCGGAGGCGATCTTCAGGGTATCATAGACCGTTTCGATCATCTTCTCGATCTTGGAATAGACGCAATATACTTGAATCCAATATTTGAGAGTCCGTCGAGTCACAAATACGATACTGAAGACTATATGAAGATAGACGACAACTTTGGAGATGATAGGGTCTTTGAAGATCTGCGACTGCTAGCAGATGACTATGGAATTAAGCTAATCCTGGACGGTGTCTTCAACCACACCGGATATGATTTCTTTGCCTTCAAGGACCTTCGAGAGCGCGGAGAAGCTTCGGAATATGTGGACTGGTACTTCGTAAAGAGCTTCCCAATTCGAAGAATTAGGGACAGAGCCATGTCGTACGTAGGCTGGAACGGCTATGCCTACATGCCCAAAGTAAATGCGCTGAACGAAGGCTGGCAGAGTTATGTGACCGAACTGGCGGAAAAGTATAATGCTAGAGGCATCGGCGGCTGGAGACTTGACGTCGCAACTGAAGTTGCACCGGAGTTCTGGAGCGACTTCTTCAGACCCCTAGTCAAACGCCTGGATGAAGAGATGATAATTGTTGCGGAGTTCTGGGGCGATGCGAGGGCCCTTCTGAGGGGTAGAACCTTTGACTCTGCAATGAACTACCCTTTCAAGGATGCAGTTGTCGATTACGTGTTTCGTGCTGGCAATTCAGCACGCAGGTTTGTCGCGATGACCGACTTCTACCTGAACGCCTATCCTCCTCAGACACTGCATTCTCTATGGAATATTCTGGATAGCCACGATACTGAGAGAATTCTTACTCTGGCCTTCAATAGAGAAGAACTGATGAAGATAGCGGTAGCGATTCAAATGACCTTCATTGGAAGCCCGGTGATTTACTACGGTGACGAAATAGGTATGAAAGGCGGGAAAGATCCGGATAACAGAGCCCCGATGATCTGGGATAAAGAAAGATGGAATATGGACATCTACGAGTACTACCTGAAGCTGATAGAGCTTAGAAAGAGCAACCCCGCACTTGTAACCGGATCTTATTCGGCGATCTTAAGTGAAGGCCCGGTGCTTGGTTATCGGCGATGGCTTGATGAACAGGAAGTATATGTGTTCGTAAACGCGTCAAGAGAACCAGTTAGAGTGAAGTTGCCGCTAACCGGCAACTACTTTGAAAACATTACCGAAACAGAGATCTACTTGGGCTCTGAGGAAATCGAATTGCCGCCCACAACCGTCTGGATTCTGACGGCTGAGTAGTCTACTGGAGACAGATTAAGAGTCCGATTTTCTCTCCGGTTCATCCGTATAGTAGTTGAAGTGCCTGCCGTCCTCGCGCACTTCAACTCTCTTTTTCAGATTTCTGGCCATTGTTTCGGTCCTTTCGAACCATATCTTTCTGGGCAACAGGTCGACTTCCTCCACAGAAGCCTTTACCCCCGACCACTGATAGTACATATCTTTCAACTTAATCGAATGGCGCACAGTATCCGTGAGGTTGACAAAGGCAGTCACATTGTATTTTTCAGCCGCTTTTGTACACGCCGCAAAGACTCCGTTCATGCCATCCAGAAACACGCGGACATCTCCGCCGGTAAGTTCCAAAGCCTCTTTTAGGAGCGCAAAACCATCGTCCGAGACTTTTGACAGATCGTCACTCTGTATTACCATGCCGTCCAATAGTCCAACAGAGAGAACGAAGGCACGCTTCTCGTCTTCGGTTAGCTCGCAGTCTCTCAGAATAACTGTATCGGGATCATTCAGCCATAATCTTCGGTGCATAAAAGAACGAGTGAAAGCATTTCTGATCGAGAATTTTGCACTTGGTATTCCAATATCCATCACATCTGGATTCCACGAAGGAGCGGTATCTGCACCGATTCTCATGCCATCGACGAAACCGACCGACGGAAGCAGCGGGGCTCCACACCCGAGTATAAAGCAATCGTCTCCGAGACTTTCCCTAATGCTGTTCATCCCGAGTCTGTATGCCTCAACGGGAGTGAGGGCGCTATCAAATCTCTTCCCCGGTATTGCTCCAGCAAAGAGAAAATCGATCTTGATGTAATCAAATCCAGCCTCTCTCAGGGACTTCATTGTTCGGATAAGATAAGCCATTGCTTCGGGATTCGTAGTGTCCAATGCATAGATTCTCTTATTCCAGTTACGATAGGCCAGCTTTGGTTTTCCATCGAAGCCGTGAACCAGCCAGTCACTGTGATTCATGAAGACATCGGAGGTTTCAGATACGCTGAACGGGGCAAGCCAGAGACCTGCAGTGAAGCCATTTTCTCTAATAGTCGAGGCAACAACGCTCAAATCCGGAAATTTCTCGTTAGTTTCAAGCCAGTCGCCAATATCCTTCTGATAGCCGTCATCGAGCTGGACCAGTGAGTACGGGATTCCCTCTCTATCTCGCAACTCTCTGAGAAGTCCCGTGTTCCTCTTAAGCTCGTCGAAATCTATATTGGTAAAGTACTGATACCAGCTGCACCAGCCAACTCCTTCGAACTCACTGAAATTGACTTTGCTGTGGTAGTGGATACGTTCCGCATAATTCTCTAACATTCCCCATAGAGTGCCATCATGGAAAACTACAAGTTCTTCAAGCTGAAGCTCCTCTTCGGGGCTCAGTGATTTGCCGAATAGTTCAACCCAGACCTCTATGTTTTCCCGTTCGTCGTTCCATGTGAAATATGGATGAGATACTTCGCTGGAGAGAAAGCCGGCCACTATCTCGTCCGTCGCAATGAAGTAGTCACTGGGTCTTATGTTGCTTCTAAGCAACTCGGGCATCGGCGTCGCGTTAAAGAGGCTGCTCCCAGAGGCGTCTGCGAACTCCACAAGAGGCTTTACTAAAGGCTGTTCCCAGTAAGCTTTGAAAGGCAACCAGGACTGCCAGTTGTTGTAGTATACGGGTTCAGTCACCTTTTCGATTGTCAAAAGCTGCAACGCTCCGATTTTTATCGCGGACGGTCCTGTATTCTTCAACTTCACGCTTATCCTGATCTCTCCGACCGTTCCTTCAAAATCGTAACTGGCTTCCATTAGACCCAGTCTTACGGAAAAAACGGCATGTCCGTTCGCTTTAATACCGGCTATTCCGGGAACATTTATCTCAAGCATTCCTCATCTTCTCCTCAGATCAACGCTGGTGACAATTATAAAATAGCCGTCTCTATTTATGAATCGCGTTCATGAGCAGAAACGAGTGAATAGACGTCGTTATTGCCCTGAACTGTGCCAGTATGGACTATCTCAAAGACTAGTGTGTCCTTGAAGGGCTAACAGACTCTTTGACTCATATAGTAAGACTTTGAGTAGAAGACGGGTTATATTCAGTTTTTATCGTGCAGCACCTGGTCTATAACGATTACGAGCGAGAGGGCAAAAGCCTGATCTTCACCGTCATCGACACTCACTCCGTAAGTGTCTGAAAGAGAGACCCATCTCTTGGAGACCTCTACAACGACTTTTCGGTTCTTGGTTATCGTAAAATCATGAGCCCATGGATTCCCAGAGATCTCGAATGTTCCCAACGCACTCCTGATATCAAATCTGTGCTTCATGAAGGTCAATGCCTTCTTCACGGTCGCGATCGATGTTCCTCTTGAGCTGATAGTGTATTCTGGAAGAAACCTCAACAACTTCTGTTCAATGAAATACAGCTCGTTTCCATGTGGATCTTCGAGATAGAGCTTATTCCCCATGGTAAAAATCTTACTTCTCACGTAGTAGCATAGCCTTCCAGTTTCGTCCTCGATAGCGAACTGATCTCCGATTGAAAATATCTTCTCTCGCACTTTGTAGATCATTCAACATCCCTCCAGAGCCGCTCTCAAGTCCTCTGTCAAATCCTCAAGATCCTCTATTCCCACAGACAGTCGAATTCCTCCTCTGGATATTGAAGCCTCTTCCAGTTCTCTGTCCGAGAGAGAGGAATGACTTGTAAGAGTCGGCATCGTAACCAGAGATTCCACTCCGGCAAGACTAGTGGCTTCCTGAAACAACTTGCACTTCTTCACAAAACTTCTGGCCTTCTCATAATCTGAAAGTTCGAAATAGACAACACCGCCAAAACCTGGACAATCCTTATAACAATCAGCCATCTCTTCGAAAAGCCCCGGATAGCATACTTTCTTTACGGCTGGCTGTTTCAGGAGATATCTGGCTATTTCGAGAGCGTTTTCGTTGTGAAGCCTCATTCTCGGTCCCAGTGTCTTGACTCCACGATTCACAAGAAAGGCATCAAAAGGTGCCCCATTCGTTCCGAGCCTTATCATCGCACTTCTTACGTGGTTTCCTTTCTCTTGATCCCTGAATGCAGCAAACCCCGCAATAACATCGGAATGCCCGTTTATGTATTTTGTGAGGCTCTGGATATCTATATCAGCTCCGAATTCCAGAGGCCTGAAATTGTATGGAGAGAGAAACGTGTTATCCACAACCAGCAAAGCCTTACTTCCAGATGATGCGATAACACTGGCAACTTTCGGAATATCTGTGAGAATCAGATTAGGGTTTACCATAGACTCAACGTAAACAACTGAAGTCCTTTCATCAATCAACCCGGAAATAGACAAAGAATTACTCTGATCGAACCTCCTCACATCAATTCCGGCTGCGGGAAATTCCTTTAGCAGGCTCTGCGTACCACCGTAAATGCTGTTAGAAACAACAATATTGTCGCCGGCAACAAGAAAACTGTACAATACCGTAGAGATCGCTCCCATGCCCGATGAGAAGAATACTCCGCCGTTTCCCCCACATAGAGAAGCGAGCTTTCTTTCCAGTGCTCCTATTGTTGGATTTCCAACCCTCGTATAGAAGTTCTCGGGATTTTTCTGAGCACTCTTGAATTCGTCGGTGATGAAGTTTGACGTTTGGAAGATTGGCATAGTAACTGCGTCTTCGATCTTCCTTTCACCTTCGTGAACTGCCCTCGTATTGAAGCCTTTCATTCTTTTTTCGCTCCGTCAAGAAGATCAGCGATGATTATGTTTCTAGACTCTCTCGCAGAAATCAAACCGGCCTCGATCACCGCCAGGTCTCTTATTGCCTCTTGAACTGAACCGAACCTGTTTTCCTGACCTTTCAAGACTGCATGGAAGTCTCTGAACTCCTCTTCGAATCCTTCTGAGATATCAACGATCATGTGTTCTGGATCTCTGCCCGTTATATCAATTGTAGACATCTCTTTACTTATAGATACCGCTCCATCGGTACCGACTACTTCGAGTTGATTTCTCGCAACTGGAGAACCGTAAAGCACGGAATAGTTTCCCACGGTTCCATTTTCCAATTTCAAATTAAGCGTTATTGTGTCGATATCTCCTAGGTAATCGAAATTCTGCACGGCGAAGCAGTTCACTTCAAAGACCTCTCCAAGTATCAACCTCAAGACGGCTATATCATGGACGCCTCCATCAGAGATGAATCCGCCTATGTGTTCCGGTTTCTGGCGCCATCTGGTTTGAACGTACTTGTTGTCCTTATTGAAGTTCACCCGCTTCTGCCATAGGAAAGCAACCGGCCTTCCAATTCTTCCACTTCTGATTATCTCAGCGGCTTTTCTAAAGACCTTTATGTGTCTGTAATTTTCTGCTATGTACACTACTGGGTTCGTCTTGAGCCCCTTGAGTTCTAAAGCTGCATTAAGAGTTGGCGCAACAGGTTTTTCGCATATCACCGGAATGCCTGCCTTTGCTGCAGTCAGTATCATTTCAGGATTCAGGACAATTGGAACTGCCAGGACAACCGCGTCTATCGTACTCGAAGAAAGCATCTCAGCATAGCTTTCGAATACACGCGGAGGATTATCCAGAAGTGCGGCAAAGGCCAAAGCCTTCTTCTCTGTTCTGCTGTTGATAGCCGTGATTTCGAATAGGTCTTCTAACCTTTTCAGAGCTGGCAAGTGTAAGTCTCTTGATGCAATTCCCGCTCCCACTATACCAAGTCTTATCTTCACAAATATGCCCTCCTTTAGGTCTTGATGACCGAAGAGAGTTCGGCCAAAGAGCTCAGTCTATTTCCAAAAGCAAGTCTTCTCCGGCCCCATCAGACGGATTGACGGTGTATGAGTCGAGAATGATACCGAATTTCTGCTCATATCTTCGAGTGACTTCTTCTCTTACATTATCTGTTTCGCTACTTTCGCAAAGCGCGAGTACAGAACCCCCAAAGCCGCCACCAATAATCCTGGCTCCCGATACGCCATTCAGTTCTCTGAGAACATCAACGAGAAAATCGACCTCTTCACACGACACTTCATAGTCGTGAGCCAGAGATTCGTGAGACTGTATCAGCAATCGCCCGAGATTCTCGAAATTCGAGTTCGAGAGTATCCTCTTCGCTTCCAATACTCTCATGTTTTCTGAAACGACGTGCATTGCCCTTCTATAGTATAGATCTCCCAACTTCTCCCTGTTGACGAAAAGATCTGGCATTGAGACATCACGGTAACTCCGCTTTCCAAGAAGTTTCAGAGCGTTTGCGGCCTCTTCACGGCGGGCGTTATAACCACCGCTTGAAAGCGCGTGATGTACTTTTGAATCGAAGATCACCATTGAGTATTCCCCCAGTTCAAGAGGAAGGTACTCATATTCCATAGTAGCTGTATCAAGAAAGACTGCGTGATTCTTCTTACCCATAACGCTAGCAAACTGATCCATTATTCCACAATTCACGCCTACGAACTCATTTTCGGCCTTCTGGGCCATTAAGTAACGCTGACTTTCGGTCAATCCGAGGTTGCAAAAACTGTTAAGAGCCGTTATAGTCGCGACTTCAAGTGCAGCGGAACTTGAAAGACCCGCCCCCTCGGGCACAGTTGAAGTTATCTGTATTTTCATACCTCCAAAAAACATGTCTCTTTCTCTCTTCAAGACCCAAAAAATGCCCTTGACATAGTCTCCCCAGTTTCCAGATCGTTCAATTCTGGTTTCTGAAAATGACAGTGCTTCCTTACCCACTGAATTCAGATGAATCGTATCTCCTTCTGTTCTTTCGATGGATAAAGAAACATACTTGTCGATTGCTGCCGGTAGAACGTATCCATCATTGTAGTCGGTATGCTCACCGATAATATTGATCCTACCGGGAGCTTTGAAACCCTTGATCACTGCTGCACCTCCAGTCTCTTCATTGTGTCTGCCATCGCTTCGGGTTCTGTGGGGTTTACAAAGGCCCATGTTCCCGTCTCTACGCTCGCCATCCATTTCAACTTATCTTTAGCCCTCTTGGGAGGATAGAACTCGATATGAAAATGATAAGAATCATCATAGACAAATCCGCAATTCTCGGGCGGATTGTAAAGTGTCATCATATATGGAAACTCTTCTTCGTAAATTGAATCGTAGAGTTTTGCAGTCTTTCTTATCGCATGAGCAAGGTCGCGCTTCTCGACTGCAGTCAAATCGATAATCCTTGACACATGCCTGAACGGGTATAGATGTATCTCATATGGGAATTTCGCGAAAAAGGGAACAACGGCCATGAAACTATCGTTTTCGAAGACAGTGTTCTTTGTGAAGCTATTGTCTGTCAGCAGATCGCATATAAGACAGGAACGGTTGCAGGAGTAATAGTCTGAAAGAGTCTTTGCCTTTTTTTCGAGACGGCTTGGAACGAACGGAAATGAATAAAGCTGACCGTGTGCATGTTGCAGAGACGCACCAACTTCCCTGCCACGGTTTTCAAAAATGAAGATAGACTTTATGAAATCAAGCTTCGATATCTCTTTATACCTATCGCACCACATCTCTACAAGCTTTTCCAGCTGTATAAGACCCATGTTTGGGACCGACAAACCATGTGAAGAAGTGTACATAAGGACCTCGCACTTTCCTCTTGAAGGACCCCGTTTAAGAAGATTCGAATCGATTTCTTCGACTGAAGAAAGATCAGAAGACAAAGCCGGGAAACGATTGTCGAAAGCAGCCAAATCATAATCGCCATAGAATTCCTGTGAACGAGGGCAGACAGGACAACTATCTGCCGGTTGCGTAGGTCTTTCGTTTGTTGCGGCAGAAATGATTACCCATTCCCCAGTTACGGGGTTGTACCTGAGTTCCTGCATACAAACCTCCCCCGACCAAGAGTCCTACATAGACAGGATAACACCGCACGGCAGAAAAATAAAGCGGACTTCTCGTCCGCTTTGACACTTGTCTGGATTCAGCGAATTCCCAGCAGGCTATCTATACGATTTTTGTCAAACCCAACTATCACATTGCTACCAATAGTGATAACCGGTACTCCCATCTGACCACTCTTCTTAACCATTTCGTCAGCCTTTTCCTTATCTTTGCTTACATCATAATCCTTGAAAGAAATCCCGTTAGTCTTGAAATAATCCTTAGCTCTCTTACACCAGGGACATGTCGGGGTTGAATAAACAACTACTTTCGCTTCCATTCCTCTCACCTCCATATACCCCACTAGGGTATCATATTGGAATTATAGAACACCTTAGAAGCGATGTCAAGTGGTTTTTCAGCTAACGTGACGGTCTGTGAGCAACATTTCCAGTTTCTGTAGTGTTCTCATGACAGTGAGTTGCCTGGCGGTTACTCTTTTCCGATCGGCAATAAGCGTCTGCATATGCCCTAGTGCGATCAGTTTCGCCAGATCCTCGTCGCTGAACTGTGCTCCCTTCAGAAGATCGTTTTCAATACTCTTCCATTCCATGTAGAAAAGCCTTCCCGAAGGAGTCCACCTACCAAATATACTCTTGGGAATTCTCAGCAGTAGCCAGCCAAGGGTCCAATTTATGTAGAGGACTATTGATACTATAAGCGTTTCATCGGGAAAGGAGAGGTAGACCTGCCAGTTTGCGAAGAGGAACTTAAGAATCAAAGACCAGGCTATCATGAAGAATACTGAGAAGACAGACATGACTATCGAACCGAGATTCTCATAGAATCTTCCCGATCTGACGACTTTCATGGTGTGCTTCTGCCAGAAGTTGTAATGCCTGTGAAAGTCCTCGGTATTTAAATCTGGTTCGTTGACATCCGGTATCTCGATTTCACCGGAAGAACTCTCTCCGAGAGATTTGACAGTCTGAACTGCCCACTGCTGCTGTGTTGGCATCGAAGTACTGACTGATTTTATCTCTATTGATTTCTCAGTTATGTGGATATCCCCGCGATTATTCAGTTCCACGAGGGTGGCAAGAAAACCATCGACGTCGGCTTCCTGGAAGGGATTCTTCACAACTGCGTTCAGAAGATACCCTGGAGCCGAATTCATAAGATATCCGGCTTCACTTTTCACCTGTGGTTCGATACCGAAGAGTATAAATGTGAAGAAAAGAACGAAGATCGGAACTGCAATCTGGAACCCAATTAGACCAGACAGAAAAGCCTGCTGAAACATGTTGGCTTCGTTCTCTTTCTTTATCATGCCGGTGCTTATTGTGGTGTTTATCGCGTGCTTCATAGTGCCGGCCAGACTTCTTGGAAAGAGGATCATGATCTCACACGAAGCGCTTGAAAGAACTGATCTCATATATAGCGTAACCTTGTTTCCCTCTATTGCTACCCTGGCTTCTCTGAAAGGTCTAACGAATATACGATCGCGAGTTAAGTTTCTGGCGATTTTTTCGGGCAATTCCAGTGAAAGACTTACATTTCTCGTCATTGCATCAGAATTAGGTTCCCAAAAACGATATCTCAGGACGGCAATATCACTTCCACTCTCTATTACCCCGATCAGTTTGTACTCTGTGGTCATAGTGAACTGATCAATATTCTCATTTAGAAACACCCTCACATCAAATCCACCGGGAGATGAAGACACTTCACGAACAAACCCTGCAGTCTCTTCAATTTTCACTAAATACGACTCCAGAACAGCAGGATAAGATAGATGAAGCCTCTTGGAGGCAGTTCTGTTACTTCTAGAAAGTGAGTATAAAGAGGTCTCACGCACGTGAAGAAGCCCATCATCGTCTAGCTTGGCACTGATGTTGACTGATCCGATCCTGTAGGGAGCATTCTCTCTCCAATAACCATTGCCCATCATGATGAACATGAAAAATCCACTGACAATCATAAAAATTACGAAAAAATCCTTGCGTTCGAATTTCCTTTTCAAATCATCTCACCCTTTGTATTATACTCAGGTTGAAAAACTCACGAAAACATGGAGGTGGAGATGTTAAAGAACAAAAAGCTCTTCATTTCGGATATGGATGGAACTTTTTACCTGGGCAGCAAACTGCTGACCGGTAGTCTAGATTTTGCCACAAAAGTACGTGAAATTGGTGGCAAATTGGTGTTCCTTACCAATAACTCGTCGCGTACTCCTGAAGAATATATCAGAAAACTGTTGAATATGGGTATCGATAGAAGTCTTTTCGAAGTCTACACTTCTGGCGAGGCAACCATAAGGTTTATCAAAGAGCACTGTTCGGGTGCAAGTGTCTACCTTATTGCGACTCCTTCAGTTGAGAATTTGTTTATCGAAAGTGGAATTCGACTTGTCAACGAGAGGCCAGACGCAGTGGTTTTGACCTATGATACAACACTAGACTACGCAAAGATAAGAAATGCGGCTCTATTTCTAAGAGCCGGTGCGAAGTACATAGCAAGCCACCCGGACTTCAACTGCCCAACCGAATTGGGACCGATACCCGACGTTGGAAGCCTGATAAAACTCTTCGAAGCCTCAACAGGCAGAGTGCCGGATCACATTATTGGTAAACCGGATCCAAGTATACTGGAAATGTTATTGAAAGACTATGGCTTTTATCCAGATGAATGTGTGATAATAGGGGATAGGCTTTACACCGATATAGAGTGTGGTCTCAGGGCAAATGTTGATGCAATACTCGTTCTCTCAGGAGAGACCACTCCTGAGATGGTTCCAGAAAACCATGAGTTTCTCGTTATCGATAATGTGGGTGTTCTTGCTGGAATGATTACTGAGGAGTTTGCTGTATAATTTCCATAGCTGGAGGTGATTGAATGGTTATTCTTTTCGTCGTAATAGGTATTTTGGTGGTTCTTGCTCTCTGGCTCATCAGCGTTTACAACAACCTGGTGACTCTGAAAAAGAGGGTAGAGAATGCCTGGGCTCAGATCGATGTACAGCTAAAGAGAAGGCACGATTTGATTCCAAACCTTGTTAGTTCGGTAAAGGGTTACATGAAATTCGAGCAGGAAACTCTTGAGAAAGTCATGCAAGCCAGAGCACGCGCCGTATCTGCTCAGGGAGTTGGCGACAAGATAAAGGCCGAGCAAGAACTTGGTGGCGTTCTTGGTAGACTGCTTGCGGTTGTTGAGAACTATCCGGATCTTAAGGCAAACACTAATGTCTCTCAGCTGATGGAAGAACTTACCAGCACAGAGAACAAGATATCCTACGCAAGGCAGTTCTACAATGATTCAGCAACTAAGTTCAACACAAAGATCGAAATCTTCCCGAACAATATAGTTGTCGGTTTCTTCGGAGGCAAGTTCGAAGCCTTCCCGCTTTTCGAAGTCACTGAAGCGGAGAGAGAAGCTCCCAAAGTGGATCTCGCATTCTGAGGCTTATGGCCGTTACAGTAGATTTCTACGAGCAGGGCAGGAAAAATGTGAGAAAGACCATCGGTCTTGTGATGGTCTTTCTCGTGATGATGTTTGCCTTCGGTCTGATAATCGACCTGATTTTCGGGATTCTGCCGATATTCACGCTAGTGTTTCTTGCTGTTGCTCTCATTCAGCTGCTGATATCACTCTCTTCCGGCAAGGAAATAGTCCTGAGATCGGTTAAAGCAAGAGAGATCCGTTCCGATGATCTTGAAGAAAAGCAGCTCAAAAACATAGTTGAAGAGCTCTCTCTTGCAGTTGGTATGTCAAAGCCCCCTGAAGTCTACGTTATCGATGATGATACCGTAATAAACGCTTTTGCTACGGGCAGAAAGACTGAAGACTCAGTGATCTGCGTAACCAGTGGTCTTCTTAAAAACCTCGATCGTGAAGAAACTTCAGGAGTTGTGGGTCACGAGCTCAGTCATATAGTGAACCGGGATGTTCTCTTGATGACACTAATCTCTGCTCTTCTTGGAGCTGTGGTAATCATACAGATTTTAGCGTTCCGCGCTCTGATCACTTATGCCAGGTTCGGAGCCTTCGGTGCAGCGACCAGATCAAGGCGTTCCTCGAAGAAAGGTGATAACTCTACTCTCGCTATACTTGCATTTCTTGCGGCCGTTGCCGGTATAGGAACATTATTCTCATTCATTGGCAGACTATCGCTTCTAGCTGTCTCCAGGACAAGAGAGTATTTCGCAGATGCCAGAGCAGTTGAGTTTACCAGAAATCCTGTCGGTCTTTCGCGGGCCCTGAGGAAGATTGTCACGAATTCTGGAAAGTTGAAGAGTGCAAACATTGCTACTGCACACCTTTTCATATCCGATCCATTGAAGAGGAAGATAAACAACAGCTCGTCTTTTTTTGCATCCCTTTGGAGTACTCATCCACCGATAGCGATGAGAATTTCTATTCTTGAAAACAGATCATATCAAGAAGTCAGAGACGAATTCTCCAAATACCTTTGATTCGGGGTTTGCTTCAGTCAACAAGCCTAAGTTCTTCGAGCACTACGTTATCGACAAATGTATAGGCACCGTGGGGATACGTTCCCAATGGGCGATGAATTCACAAGTATAAGGCAGATAGAGAAACTAATCTGTAACTTGACAGGGAGGAGGTGTACTGGTAGTATAGGAATTGCTGACGCGAAGGCGGAAGCGAGAGATGGAGCGAAGAAGGGTCATTG
>Ga0334889_1000718_pt1 | contig 48900 bp, 39 predicted proteins | sample GraSluR1_MG_2_FD_207222 | JGI IMG/M metagenome (GOLD analysis project Ga0334889, IMG submission 207222) | Sludge microbial communities from methane-producing bioreactor in Wageningen University, Netherlands - Granular Sludge_8_08-R1 | ecosystem: Engineered > Bioreactor > Anaerobic > Unclassified...
ACGGGTTCCGTGATGCTGCGGATGGTGTTTCCCAATCCGGAGTACACGCTTCTGCCCGGCATGTTCGTTCGAGCGGTTCTGGAAGAGGGCGTTCTCGAGCGCGCGATTCTCGTGCCGCAGCAGGCGGTTTCACGCAACCCCCGGGGAGAACCCTACGTGATGGTGGTGGACGGTGACAACAAGGTTCAGCAGCGGATGATCAGCGCGGATCGGGCGATTGCAGACAAGTGGCTGGCCGCGTCCGGGCTCCACCCCGGTGACCGGGTGATCGTCGAAGGCCTCCAGCGGGTCCGTCCCGGCGCGTCCGTCCGGGTGGCCCCGGCCAAGACGGGCCCGGAAGAGTCCCCGACCCCAGCCACCAGCGCACCGTCTGCCGCAGACTGATCGGAGAGAGTCAGTCATGCTTTCGAGATTCTTCCTGGATCGGCCCGTTTTTGCCTGGGTCATCGCCATTGTCATCATGCTGCTTGGCGCGCTGGCCATCTACAACCTGCCCGTCGCCCAGTATCCGAGCATCGCCCCGCCGTCGATCCGCATCACTGCCTTCTATCCCGGCGCGTCGGCGGAGACGGTGGAGAACAGCGTCACCCAGATCATCGAGCAGAAGATGACCGGGCTGGACCGGATGATCTACATGTCCGCCACGAGCGACTCGTCCGGCTCGTCGGCCGTCGAGCTCACCTTTGCCCCCGGGACCGATCCGGACCTGGCCTGGGCCAAGGTGCAGAACAAGCTTCAGCTCGCCATGGCCAGTCTGCCAGAGGTCGTCCAGCGATCGGGCATCAGCGTCGGCAAAGCCACGAGGAACTACCTGCTGATCGTGGGCCTGGTTTCCGAAGACCGCAGCATGACCGCCATCGACGTGCGGGACTATGCCCAATCCAGCCTGGAGAAGGTCCTCGCCCGCGTGCCGGGGGTCGGCGAAGTGGAGGTGTTCGGGTCCCAGTATGCGATGCGGGTCTGGCTGAATCCGGACAAGCTCACCGACTACCACCTGACGGTGGAAGATGTCATTGCGGCGCTGCGGGCCTACAACGTGGAGGTCTCCGCCGGCCAGTTCGGCGGGCTGCCGGCGGTCGAGGGCCAGCGTCTGAACGCCTCCGTTGTCGTCCAGAACCTCCTCCAGACGCCGGAGGAGTTCGCCGCCATTCCTCTGCGCAACAACCCGGACGGCTCGACCGTGCGCGTCAGCGACGTCGGACGGACCGAACTGGGAACGGACTTCTACGACATCGACGTCAACTACAACGGCCGACCCGCCGGCGGACTGGCCATCCGGATGGAACCGGGCGCCAACGCGCTGAGCACGGCCAACGCCGTGAAGTCCAGGCTGGAGGAGATGAGCCGCTACTTCCCGCCGGGGCTGAAGGTCGTTTATCCCTACGACACCACCCCGTTCGTCCGGGTGGCCATTCGCGAAGCGGTCAAGGCCCTGCTCCAGGCGATCGTGCTGGTGTTTCTGGTCATGTGGCTGTTCATGGGGAACATCCGGGCCACGCTGATTCCCACCATCTCGGTGCCGGTGGTGCTGTTGGGCACCTGCGCGGCGCTGGGCGTGTTCGGGTACTCCATCAACATGCTGACCATGTTTGCCATGGTGATCGCCATCGGGCTGCTCGTGGACGACACCATCGTCGTGGTGGAAAACGTGGAGCGGCTGATGAGTGAGGAGGGGCTTTCGCCCAAGGAGGCCACCGCCAAGTCCATGGGGCAGGTCACCAGCGCCCTCGTCGGCTTCTGCCTGGTGCTGACGGCCCTGTTCGGCCCCATGGCCTTCTTCGGCGGATCCACGGGGATCATCTACCGCCAGTTCTCCGTGACCATCATCACGTCCATGGTGCTGTCCCTGGCCATGGCCCTGATCCTGAACCCTGTGATGTGCGCGTCGATCCTCAAGCCGGTGGCCAAGGGACACGAGGCGGCGGAAGCGGCCGTCTGGTTTCTGCGCCCGTTCTTTCTCGCGTTTGACCGCGTGTTCTATCGGTTCCGAGACGGTTTCGTGCGGGTCATCGGCTACGGGCTGGCCCGCAAGCTGCGGCTCACATTCGTGTACCTTCTGATTGTGGGCGGCACGGGGTACCTGTTTCTGCGAATGCCCACGCGATATCTTCCGGACGAAGACCAGGGAATCCTCATGTGCCAGGTGATGATGCCCACCGGTGCCACGCTGGAGCAGACGCAAGCCGTCGCGGATGAAGTGCGGCGCCACTTCCTGGAACAGGAGTCAGAGGCGGTCGACTCCTGCATGACGATTGTCGGCATGGGCTTCTCCGGCCGGGCGCAGAACAACGGCATGGTGTTTGCCAAGCTGAAGGACTGGGACCTGCGCGACCGGCCGGACCTGCGGGTCCGGAGGGTTGCAGACCGGGCGATGGCCAGGTTCGCGACGTTCCGAAACGCCAGGGTGTTTGCGTTTCCGCCGCCCCCCATCATCGAGTTGAGCAATGCGACCGGGTTCGACTTCCAGCTTGTGGACCGCGGCGGCAGCGGTCACGCCGACCTGATGCAGGCCCGCAACCAGCTCCTCGGCATGGCAATGCAGGATTCGAGACTCACCGGGGTCCGCCCCAACGGCCTGGAAGACGTGCCCCAGTACCGGGTGGACGTGGACTGGGAGAAGGCCGGATCGCAGGGCCTGCCCATCCCGTCCATTCACAACACGCTTGTCGCCGCCTTTGGCAGCGCCTATGTCAACGACTTCATCCAGGGCGGCCGGGTCAAGCGCGTGTACGTCCAGGCGGACGCCCCGTATCGAATGCTTCCCTCGGACCTCGACCGGCTCTACGTTCGCAACACGGCCGGCAAAATGGTCCCCTATGCCTCGTTTGCCTCCGGCCGCTGGACGAGCGGCTCGCCCCGACTCGAGCGATACAACGGCTTCCCGTCCCGCAGTATCCTGGGCGAGCCGGCGCCGGGCCGGAGTTCCGGCGAGGCCATGCAGGCCATGGAGGAGCTGGCGGCCAAGCTGCCGCAGGGGTTCGGCCATGACTGGACGGGGCTCTCCTACCAGGAGCAGATGGCCAGCCGGCAGACGGCGCCGCTCTACGTCTTCTCCATCGTGGCTATGTTCCTCTTCCTGGCGGCCCTGTACGGGAAATGGGGCGTGCCGTTCGCCGTTCTGCTGATCCTGCCGCTGGGGATCATCGGCGGCACCCTGGCCACGAACCTGCGCGACCTGCCCAGCGACGTCTACTTCCAGATCGGAATGCTGAACACGCTGGGCCTGGCCACCAAGAACGCCATCCTGGTCGTGCAGTTCGCCATGGCCGGGGCCGCGGAGGGACTGGGCCTGGTGGAGGCCGCGCTTCAGGCGGTGAAGCTGCGGCTCCGCCCGATCCTCATGACCTCCACGACGACCGGCCTGTCCGTGCTGCCGCTGGCCCTCACGACGGGCGCCGGGGCCGGCGCCATGAATGCGATCGGCACGGTGGTGCTGGGCGGCATGATCACCGGCACCATCCTGGTGGTGCTGTTCGTGCCGCTGTTCTACGTGATCATCGAGAAGACGTTCGGCCGGCAGAAGCACGCGGCCTGACGCAGGGGTCGGCGCCGCTCTACTGGAGGGAATGGCACTTCAGGCAGTTCGGCGGCGATTCCTGATACGGGGGGTGGTCGGCCCGCAGCCTGCGGATCGGATCTTCCCCGAAGTGGCACTTGGTGCACGTCACCACGAGGTCGGCCTCCTGGTCGCTGCGCTGGGCTTCGAACACCATGGCGTACGGGCCAAGCACCATGCGCCCGCTCGTCTGCCCCTCGTCGTACCAAACGGAGCCCGTGATCGTCACACCGTCCGCAGCGCCAACAATGGCGTATTCGTCACCGGCCTCCGCTTGGGATGAGGTTCGGCGAAAATACACGAGGATTTGCGTGCGCACCGCGCCGTCCTCGCGGATGATCATCGCCCGCCAGCACTCGCAGCCGCAGCGAGCGAGCATGAACTCCCCGACATCAAGCGCGGGCTCATCCAGGCTCTTCAGTCTGCCGAAATACGGCTGCATGTCCGGAAGCCTCACGTGCGCCGCCGCCTCGCCGTCCGACGGGGGACTGACGGATCCCGACGAACCACACCCCGCCACGATGACCAAACCGATTGTCCAAACGTGTCTCATGATATCGATCTCCCCGCGGGTGTTGCCCTGGAGCGGAGTCCGGCGGACAGCCCGCGTTCTCCAACGTCCCGTACGGGCAGAGCGGCCGTCACCGTCTGGTCAGCGCAGGAACCGGAAGTCCGGCCTCCTGATGGATATCGATCCGGACGGTTCGGTTCCTTGAGCGCCCGATCCTGGGTTGATTACCCCATGGGCACTCTGCCCAGCGCTCTCCGTCCGGCGACAACCTCGTCGCCCCGACCCCCTTGCCGCCGGGAGCTGGCCCGCCGGCGTCACGAGAACGGGCGCTCGTTCCGGCCACCGGTACGGAATCACTCCGGCGAATCTCGACACTGAGCCGATGAATACCATGGCCGCCTGGAAGCCGGGCCGCCAGGAGAAGCACATCATGAGGCGCTGGATGCGTCGGAGCCTGGTCGGTTTGGGCTGGGCGCTGGTGGCGGCGTTACCGGTGGGTTGCGGCGTCAGTGCTGGCGGCGGCCCATTGGCCGGGTGCGGCACGTGACCGTTTTCCGATGGTGCTGCAGGTGGCAGCCGCGGAAATGACGATTGCGTGGACCTGATGCGCGACCGCGATGCCGCGCTGGCCCAACTCGTCGACGAGACGGAATCGGCGGAGGACTGGCCCCAGCACGAAGCATATTGCCAGTATGTCCACGCAACCCTGACCTGGTTTGACCGGGGCTGCTGCGAAGAGGTGGATGTCGAACAGAGCGTGCCGTGCGACGACGCCGAGCTGGACTACCAAAGCATCGAAGCTTCCGAATGCGGCACGCCCTGACACACTGCAACGGGATGCGTGTCGTACCTGTGAACCCTCACGCCGGTCGAGACCCCGACCGGCGCCACCCGCCGCTCAGAACAGGGGGTACACAAACGGGGCCAGCGGCGACGAGCCGGCAAAGACGATCAGCGCGCCGACCAGCAGCAGCACCAGCACCAGCGGGATCATCCACCACTTCTTCTCGTCCCGGATGAACGCCAGAAACTCTCGTACCAATGACTGCCTGGCCATGTCCGTCTTCACTCCGCCCGTCGGGCGATCTCATTCCGTCAGAACACCGGCCTCCAGAGCCACGCTCCGCTTCAGGCCCGCGTCGTAGTCTACCTGGTCCGGCTTGGCCGACACCACGCAGTTGCCCATCACCAGCACGTCGACACCGGTGTTCAGGAACGTGCGGATCGCATCCTGCGGTGTGCAGACGATCGGCTCGCCCCGGACGTTGAACGACGTGTTCAGCACCAGCGGCGTGCCCGTCATTCTACCGAACGCGCGGATCAGCCGGTAGAACCGGCCGTTGTCCGTCTCCGTCACCGTCTGGACCCGCCCGGTCCCGTCCTGGTGCGTGATGGCCGGCACTTCCGCCCGCTTGTCCGGCCGGACCTTCGGCACCAGCAGCATAAACGGTGCGTCCATGCCGGCCGGCATCTCGAAGTATTCATGCGCCCGCTCCTTCAGCACGCTGGGCGCAAACGGCCGGAACGGCTCGCGGAACTTCACCTTGGCGTTGATGATTTCCTTCATCTTCGGGTTGCGGGCGTCGGCCAGCAGGGATCGCGCTCCCAGGGCCCGCGGCCCGAACTCCAGCCGACCCTGAAACCAGCCCACCACTTTTCCCTCGGCGATCAGCCGGGCCGTTGCGGTCAGCAGGTCTTCCTCCCGGTCGTACGGCTCATACGCAAGGTCTGCCGCCTTCAACGCGGCCTCTACCTGCTCGTCGCGGAAGCCCGGACCCCAGTACGCATGCTTCATCACGAACGTCCGCGGGTTCTTCAGCACCGAGTTGTACAGGTAAAACGCGGCGCCCACCGCCCCGCCGGAGTCACCCGCCGCCGGCTGGATGAAGATCCGCCGGAAACCCGATTCCTGCAGCATCCGCCAGTTCGCCACGCAGTTCAGCCCGACGCCCCCGGCCACGCACAGGGTCTCCATTCCCGTCTGCCGATGCACGTGCGTGGCCATCTTGACCATGAGCTCTTCCACGATCTTCTGGCCGGAGTGGGCGATGTCTTCGTGAAACGGCTCCAGCGGACCTTCCGGCCGGCGGGCCGGTCGCCCGAACAGCGCTTCCCATCGGCGGTTGATCATCCGCCGCGTGGAATAGGTGTGGGCGAAGTACTTCATGTTCAACCGGAAGCTGCCGTCGTCCCGGATGTCCACCGCTTCGCGGAACCGGTCCACGTACGTCGGCTTGCCGTACGGGGCCAGGCCCATCACCTTCCATTCCGCGTCGTTCACCCGGAAGCCCAGGTACGCGGTGATGGCGCTGAACAGCAGACCCACGGAATGGGGAAAGCGAATCTCCTTGAGGATCTCCATTTCCGTGCCCCGGCCGACGCCCCAGCTTGTGGTGGTCCATTCGCCCACGCCGTCGGCCGTGATGATGGCGGACTCGTCAAACCCCGACACCAGAAACGCGCTGGCCGCGTGGGCCAGGTGGTGCTGGCAATAGTAGATGTCCTTGTCCGTCCCCAGCCGCTCCTGAATCGCGGCCCCGGCCCGCAGCTTGGTCTCCAGCCAGACCGGCATGGAGCGCACCCAGCTCCAGTACGTCCGCGGCCAGTCGGCCAGAATGGTCTCCAGGATGCGGGAGAACTTGACCAGCGGCTTCTCGTAGAACCCGATGTAGTCCACCTCGTCGATGGTGATGCCCGCTTCGTCCAGGCAGTACTTCACGGCCAGCGTGGGGAAGTCGCTGTAATGCTTGCGGCGGTTGAATCGCTCCTCCTCCGCCGCGGCGACGAGCTGCCCGTCGCGCACCAGGGCTGCGCCCGCATCGTGGTAGTAGCAGGAGATGCCCAGCACGTACACGCAGCAGGTCCTTTCCGTTGTCGCACAAACCGTCAGAACGGGCGGATGGTGCGTTCCAGCGTCGATTCGTGATGGCGGTGATCTTCCCAGTAGCTCTCACCCGGCGGCTTGCGCTTCAACCGCAGGGGATCGGCAAACCGGATCAGCGAGAACACCGGCAGCAGCACCACGAACAGAATCGACAGCACGATCGTTGTGACCACGGTGCCGATGCACACCGCCCCGGTCATCCAGCCGACGTACACCCTCCGCGCGGCCGCCGGGGCCATTCCGCAGACCAGCAGCATCGCCAGCCCCAGGCCCCACAGGAGCAGCGCCGCGACCTGTTTGCCCGCACCGGTCCAGCCCCAGGCCGCCGGTCGCCACGCCCCTTCGGGCTTGACGGCCAGGTACCAGAGCAGGGCCCCCAGCACGGCGAACCCACCGAGGGTGGCCCAGCCGAAGCGGCGCAGTTCCGAGATGGTCGGATTCCGGTTGACGTTCATACGTAAGCCGGCGGGACACCCGCCGAATCCGTTATTATCGGCACCTGGACCGGTGGACCCCCAACCCCATTCGGGGATGGCGGCATGATAGTCGGCACAGGGGGAGCGTTCAAACGAGGAGGCCGCGCGGTGACCGTCCCGGCAGGGGGACTCTCGCGCGAACGCGGCCCGAACCAGCCGTGGCGAACGATTGACGGGGGCGGGCGGCGGTTTCATGATTGGCGGGTCGGGCCACCGCGGGAGCTTGTCGTCATGCAATGCTGGAACTGCAATGCGGAGAACGAGGAAGGGTACGCCGCGTGCTGGTTCTGCAAGGAGCCGTCGCGCCCGACCGCGGATCCTCCGGGCGGATTGGAAAACCGCCCTGCGGATGACGACCCTCACTCCGCGCGTCACGTCGTGCTCCGGACCGAGACGGTGGAGCGGCATTCGGCCCGGTCACCGGAAGATCTGCCGCCGGAAATCCGCGAGCGCATTCGGCAGATGCAGACCGACTCGTCCGCGGGGAGGACCCAGCGAAGGTACACCTTTCGCGGCCCGGACGGCCGCCCCCAGACGTACGCCTCGCTGGACGAGATGCCGCCGGACGTGCGCGCCATGTTCGAACGGGGGCCGGTCGCTCGCGGTCCCGGAACGCACGCTTCACGCCGGATGGAAAGAACGAATCGGGTGCCTCCGTTCGGCGCGTCCGCCGTGCCGGACGACGACGCGTCGTTCGCCTCCTCCCCGGGAAACACGTTCGCGTTCTGGGCCGGCGGCGTGCTGGCGGCCGGGCTTCTGATCGGACTCGGACTCGCGGGATTGATCTCACTGCCGATTGCCGGCACGGCCGACGCATCGCCGGGTCTTCTGGGCGTACCCCTTTCGGGTGCCGCTCGGGGGGTGGTCGGCGCCGGTTGCCTCCTCATCGGCGGGCTCTTGCACGTGTGCCTGTTCTGGGTGAATCCGGCCCGGCGTCACCGCCGAATCCACGGCTTCCGACTTCTCCTGACGTGCGTCCTCGCGGCGTTCCTGCTGGGCAACCTGCACCTGTTGACCGCGCTGTTCGGAGCGTACCGAATCGATTGATGATTGCCTGCTATCGGGGCGCTCTGTCGCGACCTGCCGGTGCCGCCTACTTCCCCACGCTGTAGCACTCAATCTGCCCGCCGCAGGTGTTGTCGAAATGGATGGCGGTGGCCACGGCCGCCTGGGCAATGGCATCGGCGCTGCGATTCGTGTCGTATAGCTGGTCCAAGGCCCCGTAGGCGTAGCGGTCGCCGGAGCCCACGGCCGCGTACTTGGCAAACCGGGTGACGGTCAGGTCGCTGTCCACCTGGAAGATGCCGTGGCGGTTGACCACGAGGAACTCCGAATCGAGGCTGGCGAACGGGCTTTCGTCCTCCTTCTGCGGCTGGTCGTTGACGACCTGGTAGTGGTCCTTCAGCGCTCGCCAGAGGCGCAGGAAGCAGTCGAAGATTGCGATCTCGTTGTTCAGGGTGGGCGGGCGCTTGCGCGACCGGAAGTAGTGCAGCATGATGTTGTCATAGACCGACCAGCCGACGCCGCCGACGTACGACGTGCCGATCTTGCGGACCTTCGGCCGGTTCGTCAGGTTGTCCGTATGCTCGCGCCGCGAGCCGTAGAAGTGCATCGTGTCGGCCGCCAGCACGGTTCGGCCGCCTTTGCTCACCGCAACAACGATGGACATGACCAGCTCCTTCCTGAATCGCGGGGGGAAGGATGGGCGATCGCGGAACGGGTGTCAATGGGGGGCTCGGGGGCCGGGGCGCGGGGCGGACCCCAGATGCGGAGGCCCACCGGCCAACCCTACTCGGTTCGCTCGTCGCCGGGCGGAGGGACCTCGGTGGCTTCCACGTCGATAAAGCGGCCGTCGTCGCGGGGCGCGGTTCCGGGGGGCGAGAACGGGCCGGGAGGGATGATCGTCACCCGACGTGCGAAGGAATCCGCCAATCGGCGGCGGATCCGGCGGCGGGCGGGCGGGATCAGCAGGGCAAACCCGACGCCGTCCGTCAGTATGCCCGGGGTGATCAGCAGCAGCCCGGCCACGAGAATCAGCAGCCCGTCGACCATCGGGCCCGTGGGCATCCGGCCACCGGCCAGCTCGGTCTGGATGCGAGCGAGCGTGCGGATGCCCTGGTGCCTGGCGAGGGTGGCGCCCACCATGCCGGTCAGAACCACCAGGCCGATCGTCGGGCCGACGGAGATCACCCGCCCGATGCGGATCAGCAGGGCCAGCTCCACAATGGGGACCGCTGTGAAGAGGATGAGGAGGTAGAGGAACATCGTCTTGCGCGTCATCCTCGCGGCAGAGGCAGCGGGGGTCAATGAGTGCGGCAGATACCGGCTGTCCCGGATCGCCAGGGCGGACCCTACGAACCTGTGCCGGAGCGCCAGGACGGTCCCACCAAAAGGAAAGACCGGCTGGAAAGCCGGTCCCACAAGGAAGCCGGTCCCACTGTAGGGTCCGCCGTGCGGACCGTCTTGGTGGCGTGTGGAAAAGAATGCGGTCCGCGAGGCGGACCCTACGGACCGGGCGCCGGCGGGAGTTTCAGCGGGCGCCGGCGGACGCGCGGGTCCAGAGGTTGAGGTTCCGGTCGAACGGGATCGCCGCGATCCGGTATCCGACGGCCGTGTTCAGCCAGTCCCGCCGCGGCCCCTCGGCCAACTGGAGCAGCGCGCTGAGCAGGCTTCCCGTTCGCGATCCGGTCTGCCGGGCGTAGAATTCGAGGAACTCCGGCTGACGGAGGAAGATCGCGCGGGACACGAGCAATTCGCGCCGCTCGTGGTCGATGCGGATTTGCCGGCCGTTGGCCATGGCGGCGGCCGCCAGTTCCCGCAAGTCGCGCCGCAGCGTGTCCGGACGGATCGGCTGGCCCGCCAGCGGCGGCGAGCCCAGGGCCGCGTCACACAGGGCAAACTCCGCGCGGGCATCGGCGCTGCTGTTTGCCCAGACAAGCTGCCGCAGCACGGCCAGCGTGCGCGGGACGCCGTCCACTACGATGCTGTGGCTCTTTTCGAAGGGCGGCAGGCGCACGTCGTGAACGGTCTCCGGAATGCCGCGATAGAGCACGGCCTGCAGCACACCGGCATTGTAGGCGTTGATGAAATAGGCCAGTTGGCTGCTTCGGGACGTGAAATCGCCGGGCTGGGTGGTCGGCCCGACCACGGAAATCAGCCCCAGGTATTGCTGGAGCGGCTCCGGATGAGCCTTCAGATGGTTGTAGTCCACCAGCCCGTCCTTGACGTTCTCGCGCAGAACGGTGGCGAACGCCCGGTCGTCGTATTTGACCGGCACAGGCGAAGGCACCCAGGCGGCGTTCGTCAGGTTGACGACGGACGGGCCGCATCCGACGGCCCAGGTTGGCCCGGCGAGCAGGAGGATTCGCAGCGCCCAGCCGGACCAGCGCGTTGTGGTTGCAGGCGTCCTGTGGAACACGGGGTTCACTCCAGCGGGTTGATGGTCAGCCCGGTCGCCAGTTTTGGGTAGAAGTACGTGCTCTTCTGCGGCATGAGGTCGCCGGCCTCGCTGACGGCGCGAAGCTGAGCCATGGGGGTTGCCCTGGCCAGCAGAGCGATGCCGTCCTCGTCGCGGGCGGTGGCGCGGGCGACGTCCTCCGACTTCACGTAGTGAATCTTCGGCTCACCGATCGGCGACGGCACGGTCAGTTCTTCCAGCAGGTAGCGGTGCAGGTACGCCAGATCCAGTGCCCGCCAGGCGTCGGTGCGGTCGGGGGCCAGCGTTTTGAGCTTGCCGCGCTCTGTAAACCGCACGCCGACGGTCCGCCCGGTGCGGCCCTCGAACAGGTCCATGTCCCCCTGTCCGGCGGGGGTCTCGACGGCGCCGGGCTTCCAGGCGGCCAGCAGCGCATCCAGCGCTACGTGTGCCAGCACGCGCGGGTACGGCAGGATCAGGGCGCCGGGATCGTCCATGCTGGCCAGCACCATCAGGACGTACTGGGCGGGGTGTTCGTCGGGAAGCTTGCCGCCGGCCTGCTGGGCCGCGAAGTCACGGTAGATCAACCCCGTGCCGTACCGATGATGCCCGTCGGCGATGAAGACCTTTTTCGGGGCCATGACCGCGCGAACGCGGTCGATGGCCGTGGCGTCCGTTTCGATCCAGACGTGGTTCTCCACGTCTTCCAGCGTGGCCACCGCATCGGGCGTTCGGGAAACGGCGGGATGAAAGGCCGTACCGATTTCGTCCTTTGGGTCAGAATACAGCCCGAAAACCGGGGAAAGATTGCAGCGAGTGGCCTTCATGAGTGCCAGCCGGTCTTCCTTCGGGCCGCCGAAGGTCTGCTCGTGCGGCAGGACGACGCCCTCGGAAAACGGCACCAGGCGCAGACGGGCGATGAACATCCGCCGGGTGTATTGCCGGCCGTGGACCGTGAAGACCTGGTGGTACACGTAGAGGGCCGGGCGCGGCTCGCGGATGAGCGTGCCGTTGGTGAGCCAGGCGTGCAGCGTGTCGGCGGCCTTCTTGTAGCATTCCGGCGGCCCGGCGCTTTTGGGGGGAATGTACGGCAGATCGATGGCCACGATGTTGCGGTCACTGCCGGCCAGCAGGTGGTCCTTGTCGGCCTGGTCCAGCACGTCATACGGCGGGGCGATGCGGGTGCTGAGCTGGGCGCCGAGGCGGCCGAAGTCGTAGCGAATCGCGGGAAAGGGCTCAATCCGGGCCATAGGGCAAACCTCCGTTGAAACTTCAGAGCGGAAAACGATAACGGACATGCAACCGGGCGGCAAGGGCAGCCAGGACGTGAGCAGGCCGCTATCGGAAAGCGGAGGGGTGTCGTTGGCGTTGGGTGGTGACGGTGAGGGCGGCGGGGGTGATGCGGACGGTGACGGCACCGTGGTCGGCGGTGCTGTACCAGGTGCGGTCGGAGAGCAGGTGCAGCAGCTCCGCGGATGTCCGCTCGCGGCGTTCGAACGACGAGCGGATCACCACGCCGGGATCGACGGCCTGAATGAACGCGCCGGTGTTTGAACAGACGCTGCCGTGGTGGGGAAGCAGCAGCACGTCGGCGTGGAGGTCCGCGTGGTCGATGAGCCATTGCTGCGCGGCGTATTCCACGTCGCCGGTCAGCAGGATGGATCGGCCGGCGTAACGCACGCGCAGCACCAGCGACGAGTCGTTCGCGTCCACCTCGAACGGCAGCTCCCGCGGCGGCCAGAGCACCTCGACGGTCACGTCCTCGAAACGCAAGGGCGGGTCGTCCGCACTGACGGCCGTCGGGCCGAGCTTTCGACGGGCCAGCTCGGCCAGCAGGGCCTGGCCGGGCGTTCCCGGCCGGCACAGGGACTCGAAGCACGGGGTCACGCAGATGCAGCGGACCCGCACCCGGTCCGCCACGGTGAGCAGGCCGTTGAAATGGTCCAGGTTCGGGTGCGAGACAAACACGCCGTCCACCGTGCGCGTTCCGCGGTGCCGCAGATAGGGCACAACCACCGAGTGGCCGGGGTCGTACGAGCCGCCGGCACCCACGTCGTAGAGCCAGGTCCGGCCGTCGGGAAGTTCCAACACGCTGGACGTGCCGCGCCCGACGGACAGCACGGTCAGCGTCAGGGCATCCCGGCGGCCGGCGGGCCAGAGCCACACCATGACGCTCAGAAGCAAGGCCGCCGCCACCAGAGCAAACGGAACGGCCTCGATCCGGCTCGGCCCGGCCGCCGGGGGGAGGTCCACCGGGCGCACGCGCGGCGCGGCGCCGTCCATGGACACCTCGATACCACTGCGGGAGTCGGGAGAGTAAACACGATGATGCGGCGCCAGTTCGCTCACGGGGTCCGGCCCGCCGGATGCCTCCGGGCGCGGGCAGACCAGGTCCGCGATCTCGGCCTCGGCCAGCAGACGCGGTGTGGCCTGCGTCAGGGCGCGGAAATGGGGCAGCACGGCCACGTCGGCCCGGGCGTCGGTCTGGTGGGCCATCCACTCCTGGGCATCCTCGCGAATGTCGCCGCAAAGCAGCACGGCCCGCTCCCGATGGGCGACGCGGAGCACGAGCGACGCATTCCCCACGCCCAGAGCAAACGGCGGGCTCGCGGGCGGCCAGAGGAAATCCAGCCGCACATCGCCAAGGCCCACGCTCGGCGACTCCGCGGACACGACGTGAACCGGGCAGCCGCGCTGCCTCAACCGCCGGACCCACTCCGTACCGCCGCCGTCACGGGCGGCCAGCCGCTCCAGGCACGGCGAGACGCACACGCCGCCGACGTTCAGGGTGTCAAGGTAGTCCGGGTCAAACTGGCGGGCATCGCGATGCGGATGGGAGGCAATCAGCAGGTTGACGTGCCGGACACCTCGCCGGCGCAGCAGGGCCGCCAGTACGCCCAGCCCGCGGGGATCGTAGGCCGGGCCGGACGCATCAAAGAGCAGCACGGCGCTGCCGGCCAGCTCAACCACGGCGACGCAGCCCGCGCCGACGGGCATGACAGTCACGGTGGTGACGTTCGCCGGCACTGCCCGTTCCGGCGCGGGCGCCCCGCGGTCCCACGCCGCGCCGGCCATCTGAAGGAGGCGCCCGTACCACGCGGGGCGACGAACGGCGATCACCCACAGGGCCAGCAGGGCGTAGTAGAAGATCAACAGTGCGATCGGGGGGAACGGCGTGGATATGCTTGCGCCGGGCAGGCGGCTCAGCACGTCCACCCAATGGCTCAGCACGGAGGCCGGCCACTCCACCATCGGCGTCAGCGGTCCGGCCAGCCCGGGTACCAGCAGCCCCAGTAGCACTTTCAGGAATGAAGCGACCATCACGACCAGGACGACCGGCCCCACCAGCAGCGTGTTCAGCCATCCCCAGAGCGACAGACGCTGGAAGTACAGCATCGCGAGCGGCAATCCGGCCAGCCAGGCCGCGAGTGTCACCGCCAGCGCCTGGCCGATCCGATGCCCCGCGTGCTGCGCAGCCAGTCGCAGTCGCGACGGGGGTGGCTGGAGCAGGCGGTCCAGCGGGTCGTCGGAAGGCGGTGGGCGAAGCCGGCGGTGGAAACGCATCAGGGCCGCGTGAAGCGGCCGGAAGAGATACACGATGCCCAGGACGGCCGTGAAGGAGAGTTGAAAGCCGGGGTCGAACAGTGACGCGGGTTGCCGGATGAGAAGGATGAACGCGGCGAGGGCGAGGGCATTCGTGGTTTGTCGGCGGCGGTAGAGAAGAATGGCCCCGCAGTAGACGACGGTCATAAGCGCGGCGCGAAGCACCGGCGGGCGCGGTTCCACGAGCGCGGCGTAGACCAGCGTCGTGCCGATGACCAGAACGGCGCCGGCCCGCAGGCGCAGGCCGGCCACGCGACCGAGCAGCCAGACGAATCCCCCCAACATGCACACGTGCATGCCGCTGACCGCCAGAAAGTGCGCGCAGCCGCTGCGGAGAAACGCCTCGTTCAGGTCACGGTCGATGTCCCCGCGACGCCCCAGCACCAGGGCATCCAGCAGTGAGGTCTCCCGGCCTGCGTGGTGAAGCATATCGCCCAGAAGCAGGCCGCGCACAAGGTCGCGGGCTCGCGCCCAGGCGGACCGCAGCCGATCCGGCGACTCGTCGGGCAGCGCCCGCACGCATTCCTGCCGGCTGCACGACAGGCCGACCCACACCCCTGCGCGACGATCGCGGAGGGTCCAGTCAAACTGTCCGGGATTCTCCGGCGGCGGCGGGCGGTAGAGCTGCCCAAATAGTTCGACGCGCTGCCCCACCCTCATCGTGAGTGCCGGTTCTTTGACACTTACGCGCACGACGCCGGCGGCCGGCCGAAAACCACGGACCGTGTCGACCGCCCGGGCCTCGATGAAGAACGACGTTCGCCACGACCCGGGTGTCCAACGCTCAAAGAGGGGAAGCGCCCGCTGGTAGACGCGCGGCTGGGTCAGGACGGTGCCGCGGACGCGGGCGATGGTCGGCGCGTCCTGCGTGAAGTGATAGACGTGATCCGGCGGCAGCCGGCGGAACGATCGGTGATGCAGCAGCCCGCCCAGCCCCACGGCCAACAGCACACAGACCACCGGCCAACGGACCGCGTGCCGGTTGCCGGCAAAGATGATCGCGGCCGCCGCCAGGAGCGTCAGGCCGTACGTCCAGACGGGCGGTGTGAGCCAGGCGTCGGCCGCGATGCCAACGATCAGGCCGATCGCGGCGGGCACCAGAGGAGCCCGAGCAGGTGCCGGCGTCTCATAGAGCGGGATAGTGCGATCGTGTCCCACAGCCGTCCTCGTCCCATCAGAACTGTGTCGGTTGAGCAGGCGGCGCGGTCCGGAACTGTGCGTCTCTTGCACATGTCGTATACCGCGGGTATGCATGGTGCGTCAATGGAAGCCAGCCGGTCGGTAAAGTGGCATTGAATGGGGCGTATCGCGGTCATTTTTGATCTGGACGGAACGATCACCCGACCGTTCCTCGACTTCGAGGCTATCCGGCGTGAGATGGGGTTGCCGAAAGGGCTGCCGATCCTGGAGGCCATGGGCACGCTGGATGCGCCGGGGAGGGCTGCCGCGGAGGCGGTCCTGGACCGGCACGAGCAGGCGGCCGCCGAGCAGTCCACCACACACGACGGCGCCCGCGAGGCCATCGAGCGTCTGCGCGGTCACGGCTGCCCGGTCGCGATCCTGACGCGCAACACGCGCAAGTGGACGACCTTCGTGCTGGACAAGCACGGCATTGTCGTGGATGCGATCCGCTGCCGGGAGGATGGGGCGGTCAAGCCGTCGCCGCAGCCGGTGCGCGAGCTATGTCAGGTGTTGGGGGCCGATCCTGCCGCAAGCTGGATGATCGGAGACCACCGATTCGATCTGGAATCGGGTCGCGATGCCGGCAGCCGGACGATTCTCATGCTGGGTGACCGGGAAGACATGCCGACGTGGGCGGACCTGGCCGATCACATCGTGCGGTCGTTTGCCGAGATTCCTCCGCTGATTCTGCACGCCTGACCGAAACGTCTCGCGCATCTATCCGCCTGGGGTTGTTGCGCACTGCCAGGATACACCGTCCGCCGATTGAAGAACCACGCTGCCCCGGCGGTCCGCGCGGGTCACGGATCGCCCGTTGACGACGATCTCCACCGTTGGCTGTGCATCCGTCGGCAGCGCATCCAGGTTGATCTCGAGTTGACGGACGGAATCGACATGGACGTTCAACCGGCCGTTGGCGTCCAGCCGGGCATCCACGGAGCCGGGGGCTTTTTCGGCGGCCGGCTTCATCGCGGAGATCCAGTACGCCCGCGACGGATCGCCGGCAGCCGCCACGAGCGTAACCCGATTCGGCCGGCGCACCCGGGATTGCGCGTTGAACCACTCCAGCAACCGGGGCAGATTCGCCCCGATCAGGGCGCTTCGGTGTCCGAAGCCACTCTCCTCCCGATACTGGAAGGAGATGCCCAGTTCCGCGAGTCGGCCGGCCGGCCCGCGCGACTCCTTCACCGGAACTACGTCATCGTCGGTGTCATGGATGATGAACGGAGCGAGGTGCCGGGCGTTTGGCAGCCGCTCCGGCGGCGGAGCGAGCCCGGCCATAGGAGCGATGGCCGCAAACCGGTCCGGGTGCCGCAGCCCAAGATACCACGTGCCCCAGCCGCCCATGGAATGGCCGGTGAGGTACACGCGGTCGGCGTCGACGGCGCAGCGGCGGGCCACGTCGTCGATCACGTCCAGGACATCCTGCTCGCCCGGGCCGTCGTAGTAGCGATCACCACGGCCGTTGGGGGCGGCAACTACGTAGCCGTAACGGTCGGCCACGTCCTTTACGGGAGTGAGGTCGAACCACGCATTGTGATCCACTCCCTTGCCGTGCAGGACGACCAGGAGGGGCATCGGCTTGCCCTCGCGCGCCGTCCTGGGAACGAAGAGCCGGTACGGCTGCGCCGAGCCGTCCGCGCGGCTGACCACGGTCAGCGCGTGATCGCCCGGTTCCGGCCGCTCATCTGCCATAGAACTCCTCACCAGGCCGGTTGCCAGCAGGCCGGACAATATCCCCACGAGTATACGCATTTCAGGCTCCCTGGCCGGGGTCGTTGCGAAGGACGTGGCAAACGGCCTCCGCCAGACGCTCATACTCCCAGGGCTCGTTGTACACCTGGGCGCACACGCGAATCCAGAGCCGGCCCGCGAAATCCATCACCGGCACTTCGATGGCAAACCGCTGGAGCAGATCGTCGTGCAGCCGGTCCGCCAGGGCCTTCGAGGCCGGCCAGCGTCCGGGGACGGCCACGGTGGCCATGCTCGCACACATTCGGGCCGGTGCCGACGGCGCGGCGTCCCACGCCTCTTCGAGCAGTCGCGACGCCCAGGCGGCCAGGCGGTTGTTGTGGTCCCACCGATGGGCCCACGGAATGCGCCGGAGGAACGCCAGCGCCGCCGAAACGCCCAGCCAGGGACTCGGATCGCGCGTTCCGGTCCAGGCGAACTCGGCCTGGAATCCCTCCGGCCAGCCCCAGGAGATCACGAGCGGATGCAGGTCGGCCTGCCGCTCGGGTGCGGCCCAGAGAAACGCGCATCCCTTGGGGGCGCAGAGCCACTTGTGGCAGTTGCCCGAGTAGTAGTCGGCGCCCAGAGTTTCGATGTCCAGGGGCAGCATTCCGGGTGCGTGGGCACCGTCAATCAGCACGGGCACGCCGCGGGCATGACACAACTCCACTAACCGGGCCACGGGCAGAACGAGAGCGGAACATGACGTAACGTGGTCGAGAACGGCCAGCCGCGTACGCGAGGACAGGGCCGACTCGACGGCGGTTATGACCTGCTGCTCGTTTTCGATGGGAAAAGGAACCACCGCCTCGACCGGCCGGGCGCCGTGGCGTTCGGCCGTACACCGGATGGCCTTGTTCACCGCGCCGTATCCGTGGCTGGTGAAGACGATTTCGTCGCCGGGATTCCAGGCAAGCGAGCGGAGCACGGTGTTTACACCCGCGGTTGCGTTTTCGATGAAGACGAGGTTCGCGCCGTTGGCGCCGATGGACGCAGCCAGTTCATCGGCCGCGGCGCGGAGGGCTCCGGGCAGTGTTCTGGCCAGGAATTGGAGCGGCTGGCGCTCCATGCGGAGCCGCCATTCGTCCTGGGCCGCGAGCACCTCGCGCGGCGTGGCCCCGAAGGAACCGTGATTGAGGAAGATGCAGTCCGGGTCGAGCCACCAATGCCGGCGGGCGGCCCGACCGAACTCATTCGGTGTTCCGGTGACAAACGCCCAGGGAACCGTGGTCGGGGAAGACGTGCCCATGGACAAGCGACTCCGTGCGCCAGCAAACGCTCTCGGGTGGTGTCCCAGACGGTTGTCGCGGCGGCGTTCGAAGGACTATGGCTCGGGGATTCCGGCGATCCAGATCTGGAAGTCGACCAGCGTGATCACGCCGTCGCCGTCGAGATCCAGGGCTGGGTTAAAGCCCGCGTCGCCCTGGACCGTTCCGAACGCATCGACGAATATCTGGAAGTCCAGTCGGTCGACCACGCCATCGCCGTTTAAATCGCCGGGCAGCGGGTCGTTGCCTCCGGTCGAGCCGCCGCCGGCGGGATCGTCCTCTTCGTCCGACCCATCGCCGGTGTCGGCGTCGTCGGAATCCTGCGGATCCTCCGGATCATCCACCAAAGAGGGGATCGGATCCTCGGCGGGCGGCTCGTCATCTGCCGGGTCGATGGCCGGATCGTCTGAGACCCGTTCGTCGTTGGTCAGGTCGGATTGGGCCTCATCGCGGGCGGCCGGGTCTTCGGGGACCGGGTTTCCTCCGGGCATCGGGGCGCTATTGCAGCCCGACAGGAGGAATGCCAGTCCCAGTGCGAGGATCATCCGAATTTGCGTTGTGGCCATCGCGCTTCTCCCGCTCGTGGTGTTCTGGACCGTTCTTGCCGCGCCGTCGCGAGCAAAAGACAGACATACCACAATCGCAGGGGTCAAGTCCAGTCATCTGCGCCGGATTGCGAGCCTTCTTTCCGAGTGCGTCGCGCGCGAAACGTGCGATGGCGGCGCGGGCGAGACCTCAGCGGGCCTCGGCGGCGACGAAGGCCCGGTTGTCCGGGTGCTTGCCCAGCGCATCGAGCAGGGCCTGCATGGCGTTGATGGGCGAGCGGGTCGCGAATGTGCGCCGGATGCGATAGGACAACTCCAGAGCATCCTTGGTCAGCAGCCGTTCCTCCTTGCGCGTGCCGGATAGGTTCAGGTCGATGGCCGGCCAGAGTCGCTGGTTGGCCATCTCCCGCGACAGCATGATCTCCATGTTCCCCGTGCCCTTGAATTCGTTGAAGATCACCTCGTCCATGCGGCTGCCCGTGTCGATCAGGGCGGAGGCGATGATTGTGAGCGAGCCGCCGTTTTCCACGTTGCGTGCGGCGCCGAAAATGGCCTTCGGCTCTTCCAGGGCGCGGATGTCCAGCCCTCCGGACATGATCCGCCCGCTGTTGCGGATGGCCGCGTTGAACGCACGCCCCAGCCGCGTCAGCGAATCGAGGAGGATGAACACGTTTTCGCCGCACTCAACGTGCCGTCTGGCCTTCTCGATCATGAGCCGGGCGATGCGTACGTGGCTGGCCACGTCCAGATCATTCGAGCTGGCCACCACCTCGCCGCGGACCGTGCGACGCATCTCGGTGACCTCTTCCGGCCGCTCGTCGATCAGCAGCACCATCATGTAGACGTCCGGATGGTTCGTCGCCACGCCCGCCGCCATCTGCTGCAGCAGCACGGTTTTGCCCGTGCGCGGCGGAGCGCAGATGAGGCCGCGCTGGCCGAACCCGATCGGCGTCATCAGGTCGACCACCCGCATGGACGGCGAGCCGCCGGGAATCTCGAACCGCACGGGCCGGTCCGGATCGATGGCCACCAGATCGGCGAACGGGGTACGTTCTGCGAACACGTCGGGGGCCTGTCCGTTGATCGACGTGATGCCGGCCAGTTCCATCGCCCGCGGCTTTCTGGAGGGCCGGGCGGAGCCGGTCACCGCCTCGCCCGCGATCAGCCGGTGCCGCCGGACCAGATCGGGGGGCACTCGTGGGTCGGTCGGATGGACGCTGTAATTGCGTTGGGCGGAGCGGAGGAACCCGCTGCCTTTGCCGTCGGGCTCGAACGTTCCGATGATCTCACCCTGACCTGTCGACACGGAATCTGCCATGTTGTTCATTCTCTCGCCTTGAAGAGCATGCTCTCCCAGGCCGAAACCACAGACGGCTCTCGGTCCGGGACCCCGCCAAATTGTGCAGGAATCGCGAGTTAACCCCGAAGGGCAGGGCAGGCAACGGGACGCCCGACCCGCGGCGGTGCATCCTCGCCCATCGTAGCGACCTCGCCCGGAAACGCAAGAGCCGCCTTCAACCCCTTGTCACGAGCCCGCGGTTGACCTAAAGTGTCGCGAATCCGCCGGCCCCGGTCAATGGGACCGGGCCCGGGGGCCTGGAAAACCACAGGAAGGGGGTTGCGTGTCTGAGCACTTTGCCGACCAGTTGACTGCCGCGATCCGTGCCAAGAAGACCCCTGTCTGCATCGGGATCGACCCCGTCTACGACCGCCTACCCGCCGACATCGCCGAACGTCAGTCCATGAACGACGCCTCCGACTCCACCTCCGCCATCGACGGAATTCTCGAGTTCTGCCGGCGGGTCATCAAGATCGTGGCTCCGCTGGTCCCGGCCGTGAAAATCAACTCCGCCTTCTTCGAGCAGTACTACTGGGACGGGGTGGAGGCCTACTACGACCTGGTGCAGGAGGCCGACGCCCAGAACCTCATCATCATCGGTGACGTGAAGCGGGCGGACATCGGGCATTCCAGCGCCGCGTACGCCCGGGCCCATTTGGGAGACCCGACCTTTGCCAATCTGGAGGACATCGTGGCGCCGGACGCGGTTACGGTGAACCCCTACTTCGGGTTCGACGCCGTTCGCCCGTTCGTGGACATCTGCAAGGCCGACCCGAACAAGGGCGTGTTCGTGCTGGTGCGCACAAGCAACGAGACGGCTGCGGAGGTCCAGGGCCTCCGTACGGAAGACGGGCAGACCGTGGCCGAGCGGGTGGCCGTGCTGGTGAATGAATGGGCTGGCGACGACGGCCTGGTGGGCGCGAGCGGCTACAGTTGCGTCGGGGCGGTGGTCGCGCCGCACAACCGCGAGGAGACCGTTCGCCTTCGCGAACTGATGCCGCGCAGTCTGTTCCTGGTGCCCGGTTGGGGGGCCCAGGGCCGCGGGGCGGAAGACATCGCCCCCTGCTTCCGGCCGGACGGGACCGGCGCCATCATCAACGCCTCGCGCAGCGTGCTCTACGCCTACGAAGACATGAAGTACATCGAGCGGTTCACGTCCGAATGGGACCGGTGCATCGAGCAAGCCTGTAAGGATTTCATCAAGGACGTGGCCACCGTCGCCAAGCTGTGAATCTGCGGCGCGGCCCGTCCATACCAGGCGGCCCGACCGAACCCCGAGGCGGTCGCACGACATAGACGGCGTTCGAGTTCAATCCGCAACCCAGCACGCGTGAGGTACGCATGCGATCGGCATTCCTTCGACTTTTCGGGTCTGTCGGCCTCTGTCTGGTTCTCCTGGCGGGTTGCGCCTCGCCGCAGCCGACGCCGCTGCGTGTCCTCAGCTACAACATCCATCACGGCGAGGGCATGGACGGGCGACTGGACCTGGAGCGGATTGCGGAGATCATCCGGCGGAGTGAAGCTGACCTTGTCGCACTTCAGGAGGTGGACCGCGGCGTGAAGCGGACGGACCGCATGGACCAGCCGGCCCGGCTCGCCGAGCTGACGGGCATGCATGTCGTGTTTGAGCGGAACATCGAGCACCAGGGCGGCGACTACGGCAACGCCGTGCTCAGCCGGATGCCGGTGAACCGGCATCAGAACCACTTTTTGCCCCAATCCCGGCCCGGGGAGCAGCGCGGGCTGCTGGAAGTCCACGTGACGGTGGACGGTGAGCCCCTGGTCTTCTATGCAACCCATTTCGACTACCGCCCCACCGACGGCGAGCGGATGGCCTCCGTGGCCATGCTGAAGGAGAAGATGGGACCGCATGCAGGGCTGCCGATCATCGTGGCCGGCGACCTGAACGACACCCCCAACAGCCGCGTCCTCGCAGCGGCCACGGCCTTCCTGGTCGACACGTGCGAGGATGATTCCGGGGCCGTTCTGACCTATCCCGCCGACGCACCCAAGAAGCGGATCGACTACATCCTGACGAACGGGCACCCGTCCCTGCGTTGCGTGGAGTTCCGCGTGATTCCGGAATCCATCGCGTCGGACCACCGCCCGATCCTGGCGGTGTTCGAGATTCAGGCCAACGCGGAATAGCGGAGGGTCGCCGCTCGCGGCGCTGCGGTCTTACGATTCCTTCACGGCGGCGATGAGTTCGTCAAACGCCTTCTTGCCGTCGTTGAAGAACATCAGGGTGTTGTCCAGCGCGAACAGGGGGTTGGGGATGCCCGCGAAACCCGGGCTGAGGCTGCGCTTGATGACCACGACCGTGCGGGCCTTGTCCACGTCGATGATGGGCATGCCCGCGATGGGCGAGGACGGGTCGGTGCGGGCCACCGGGTTCACCACGTCGTTCGCCCCGACCACAATGGCCACGTCCGTCTGCGGCAGCACCGAGTTGATCTCGTCCATCTCCTTCAGCTTGTCGTACGGGATGTCCGCCTCGGCCAGCAGCACGTTCATGTGCCCCGGCATGCGGCCCGCCACCGGGTGGATGCCGTAGAGCACCTCTACCCCGCGGGCTTCCAGCAGCGTCGCGAGTTCCCGCACGGCGTGCTGGGCCTGCGAGACCGCCAGCCCGTAGCCCGGCACGATGACCACCCGCTGCACGCCGTCGAAGAGCATGGCGATCTCTTCGGCGCTGGTCGCCTTGATCCTTCCGGCATACACCTCGTCGGCGGTGGGGCCGCCGGCCGTCGGGCCGAGCGTGGCGAACATGACGTTGGCCAAGGAGCGGTTCATGGCCTTGCACATGATGCTGGTCAGAATGAGCCCCGAAGCCCCGACCAGCGAGCCGGCGATGATCAACACGTTGTTGCTCAGCACAAAGCCCGTGGCGGTCGCGGCTAGGCCCGAATACGAGTTCAGGAGGGCAATCACCACCGGCATGTCCGCCCCGCCGATGGGAATGGTGATCAGCACGCCCAGCACGGCCGCCGCCAGCACAAGCAGCCAGTACCAGGCGGCCGTCTCCGGGTTGCGAACGACCAGCACGCACAGACCCAGGCCGATCGCCAGGCACAGGGCGTTGAGCACGTGGCGGCCCGGAAGCAGAAGGGAACTGCTCAGCCAGATCTTCCGGCCCTTCCACGAGAAGCGGAGCTCCTGGAGCTTGCCCGCGGCAATGAGGCTGCCGAACAGAGTCACCGCGCCGATCAGCCCGGACGCGGCAATGGCGATCCGGGCCTGGAGTTCGCCGTGCGGGTTGACGGAATCGCCGCCGAACTTTATGACCAGCTCGGCCCCCGCCACGAGAAACGACGCCGCACCGCCGAACCCGTTGAGCAGCCCCACCATCTGGGGCATGCCGGTCATGGGCACTCGCAGGGCCAGGACCGTGCCAATCACGCTGCCCACGATCAGGCCGACGATGATCCACGTCCAGTGCAGCACGCCGCCGGCCACCAGGGTCACCACCACCGCGATCAGCATGCCCAGGGCCCCGGTCAGGTTGCCCCGGACCGCGGTGCGCGGATGGGCCAGCCCTTTGAGGCCGAAGATGAACAGCACGGAGGCCAGCAGGTAGGCCAGGTCTCGGATGGTTTCACCGTCCACGGCTTACCCCTTCCTGCGGAACATGCCCAACATGCGGTGCGACACCAGGAACCCGCCTACTACGTTGATGGTGGCGAAAACCACGGCAAACAGACCCAGCCCGGTGGCCAGCGCGCCCTCACCTGCGCCGGTGGCCACCAGGGCGCCCACCACGGTGATGCCGGAGATGGCGTTGGAGCCGGACATCAGCGGCGTGTGCAGGGTGGGCGGCACCTTGGTGATGATCTCGAAGCCCACGAAGACGGCCAGCACGAAGACGGTCAGCAACAGCACGAACATCAATCGACGCCTCCTTCCTCCCCGTCAGGCGCGGGCGTCTCCAGCCGCTCCCGGACCCGCGGATGCACCACCTGCCCGTTCTGTGTCAGCAACGTGTCACGGATGATCTCGTCGTTCAGGTCGATGTTCAGGGCCTTGTCCTTCACGAGCAGCCGGAGGAAGGCGCTCATATTGCGGGCGAACATCTGGCTGGCGTGGGTGGGGACGGTCGACGCCAGGTTCAGCGGGCCGAGGATGGTCACCCCGTTGCGGGTCACCGTTTCGCCCGGGCGGGTCAGCTCGCAATTGCCGCCCCGCTCGGCGGCCAGGTCCACGATCACCGAACCCGGCATCATGCCGTCCACCATGTCCGCGGTGATGAGCACCGGCGCCTTCGCACCGGGCACGGCGGCCGTGGTGATCACCACGTGATTCGCCGCCACCACCTGCTTCATGAGCTCGCGTTGGCGGCGGTAGAAGCCCTCGTCCATGGTCCGGGCGTATCCGCCGGCCGTCTCGGAGTCCTTCGTCTCCAGGTCCATCTGGACGAACTTCGCCCCGAGGCTTTCGCACTGCTCCTTCACCGCCGGCCGGACGTCATAGGCATGCACCACCGCGCCCAGCCGCTTCGCCGACGCGATGGCCTGCAACCCCGCCACGCCCGCCCCGATCACGAAGACGTGGGCCGGGGCCACCGTGCCCGCCGCCGTCATGAGCATGGGGAACATGCGGGGCAGGTGACTGGCCGCCAGGATCACGGACTTGTACCCCGCGATGGTGGCCATCGACGAGAGCACGTCCATGCTCTGGGCCCGGGTGATGCGCGGGATCAGATCGAGGGCAAACGCCTGTACGCCGGTGCCGGCCAGGGCCTGCACGGCCGCCGGCTCGGACAACGGATCGCACAGGGCGATCAGCACGTGGTCCGGCCGCAGCAAGGAACCGTCGTCGGTGCCGGCCTGTGGGTTCGCCGCGGCGGCCCGCACCTGGGCAATGAGAGCAGCCGCCGCAAACACTTCCTGCCGAGACGCAGCGATCCGGCCGCCCTTGGCCGTATAGGCGGCGTCGGCGAAGCCCGCGGCCGCCCCGGCGCCGGTCTGGAGCACCACCTCCAGGCCGGCTTTGGCCAGCGTGGGCAGCACGTCCGGCACGAGGGCGACCCGCTGCTCATCCGGAAACGTTTCCCTGGGCACGCCGACAATCATGGTCGATTTCCCATCCTGACAAAAGGCATCGCCGCCGCGCCGGTTGGGTTCCGTCGCGGCGGCGATGGGTGTCTTCTCCGGTTGTCCCGGAACGCAAACCGGGGATCAGCCGCCCCAGGACCAGCCGACGGACATGCCGCCCCAGAACTCGTCATGGGCGACGCCGTCATGGCGCACCTGGGAGAACGCATTCTGGTAATACAGGAACGCGGCGATCGTGATGTCGCCGATGGAGTCCGGAAGCTGCAGCAACGGGCGAATGTTGTACTTCGCGGTGAGCCCGTACTGGGCATAGGCGAACCGCGTGGACCCCGCCTCTCCCGTGCCCGCCAGGTCGTCGAGGTACCGGTGGTCGATGCCCAGCGAGGCCGACGGCGTCAGCGTGAAGTTCTCGAACAGCGGGAAGTCGTGGTACACGCCCATCTCCGACCAGCAGGCGCCGCCGGACCGGCGGGTGTCCTGCGCGAAGAACATCCACGGGTTCAGCACGCCCTCCTCATTGTCCGGGAACAGCCACTTCCACATCCACGCGTCGTTGTGCTCGAACTTCAGCCACCATTCCTGCGAGTTGAGGTTCTTGTTGTTGGCGTACGAGTAGAACGAGTATCCCAGGGAGAAGGTGGTCGCCACCTGCTCAATGTAGTATGACCACCACACGTGGTAATCCACCTCCTGGAAGTTCTGTCCGCCACGGACCGGATCCAGGCCCTTCTGACCGGCGAACCACTCGAAGAACGTGGCAAAATGGATTTCGCCGTACTGGCCTTTCGGGCCGCCGAACAACTGTGAGATGTCCAGCCCGAAGTCCGTGGTCACCTGGTGATTCAGCTTCTCCCGGCCTTCACCGGCGTACTCCGAACGATTCACGCCGCGGAAGATATAGTCCGTCAGCAGAGAATAGTTGATGGCAAAGCTCACCGGGCATCCGTCTGCCACAGGCTTCTCCTCGTACGTGGTGACCCGGGTCTCCTCGTACACCGGAACCGGCTCGACGTATGGTTCCGGCTCCACCGGCGGTGGGGGCGGCGGCGGGGGGGGCGGCGGCGGAGGAGGCGGCGGGGGTGGCGGCGGGGCCGGCGGCTCCGCAGGTTCGGCCGGCTCAACGGGCGGAGGCTTCGGCGGTCCACCGTTGCCTTCCACCTGCTTGGGCGGACCTCCGTTGCCTTCTGTGCGCCGCGCGACATCGCTGGACGGCAACGAGGAGGACGCCCCGGAAGCATCCGCAACCGACTGATTCCGGTCCTGACCACCGACGGCAATCGGATCGGCTGAGACCACGCCGGCCCAGGCGATGATCCCCAGCACCATCATGATTGAGACCCCAACTCGCTTGCATACGAACATTGCGATTCTCCTTCCGCACGGTCCGGCCGTGCGCCGTCATGAAACCCTATGCCTGCAGCCGCAGCAGAGTGTCCACCGGGCGTGTACCGGACGAACCGGATCATGAATCGAACGAATCACACCGCAAATCCCGTGGACGCAGGCTTCGTTACGTCGAACAGAGCGGGTGCGCGTCGATCTGAACCTCCGCCGTCCATCCGGATCCGCAGGCCGGCAGTCCTGATCCGCACAGTCCGTCGCTGATCTTCCGAGCTGCGCTCGATGCGCCACCTTGTTCTTACGCAGCCCTTGGTTCCTGCGGAGCGAACGGTCCGACACACCCTGGTTTCTTGTGCCCGTCGGCCCCGGCTTGACCGCCTGCCGGGCTGACCTTCGGGCGATAAACGCCTATTTCCTATATCGGTCCGCGTCCATTTGCAAGAGAAAGCCGGTTTTCTCGGACCTCGTTCCGCGCGCGGCTGCCGAGCGCGCACCCCGTCGAAACTACAGTTCTACTGCATTTTTTGTGCTGCAACCGAACCTCCGTGGTGCGGCATTGTCAGGCCGGCAGGCCGGTAACGAGCCGGCGATGGGTTGATGCGTCTGAGGCGAAGAGGCTGCGGGTGGGCGATCGGGGGATGTGAGTCCAGATCACAAGGACGCGGTTGGTTCAACCGATACAGCCGTCAGAGCAGCGGGTCGTCCGGGCACATCGGGACGGGGATCCGGCGAGGCCTCCGCGGGGGCCGCGACCCGCACCAGATCGCGACAGCGCGGGCGGCGTACTTCGGCGAAGTCGCCCGCTGCCGCAGCGCCGACGGCGCCAGCCGAGAAAGGTAGACGCAGCATGACAACGATTTCCACCCAGGCGGACCTGACGGGTACGAGTCACGACCACGGCGGCAAGTACCTGACTTTCAAGCTGGCCGACGAAGAGTACGGCGTGGAGATTCTGAAGGTCCGTGAAATCATCGGCATGATGGACATCACGGCCGTGCCCCGCATGCCCGGGTACATGAAGGGCGTAATCAATCTGCGCGGCAAGGTGATCCCCGTGATCGATCTGCGTCTGAAGTTCAATCTGAACGAGATTGAGCACACCGATCAGACCTGCATCATCGTCATGGATGTGGGTCGGGAGATCGGGATCATCGTGGACACGGTGTCCGAGGTCCTGGACATCGTGGGCGAGGCCATCGAGCCCGCGCCGTCGATGGGCGGTTCGCTGGACACGGCTTTCATTCTCGGCATGGGGAAGGTCGGTGACGACGTGAAGATCCTCCTGAACGTGGACCGCGTGCTCACGGGCGACGACGCGTACATCGAACAGGCGTGCAACGCCGGTGACGGCATTGTTGCCGCATCGCAATCGGCCGATGCGTAGTCGTGGGAACGGAACGCAGGGGGAAGCACGGCTTCGAGCGTCACCGTGCGTCGACGCGTGCGCGTCGGGCCGATGCCGGCAGACGTGTCTTCCCGGCCGGCCGTCGCGACGACGGATGGACAGGACCGGTTCGACATCCCTGGTTTGTCGACTCTCGAGGTGAGGCATGAGCCACACGGAAGGAACCCCGGAATCCCTCGCAACTCTGCTGGAGCGCCTGTCCGCCGCCGCCCAAAGGGCGGAAGCGGACGACCTGGCTGTGCTTGCCAAGATGCACGGGTGGTCGGAGGCCGTCGGCCAGGCCGCGCATGACACCGGTCCGGCGCCCTGTGTGCCGGTGTGGGAGGCGGCCCGGCTGCTCACGCAGCAGTTGGAGTCGCTGATTCTGGGGGACGCCGAGGATGCGTCGGCGATGCTGGCCCGGGTGGTCGAAGGGGTCCGGGCGCTGAACCAGTTGGTCGGTGCGATGTCGCCGAACAACTGCATGGATATCGCGGCGGCTGCGGCGGCGGAGCAGACCGACGAGAGCGCACCCGGTGCGGCGGTCTTCGCGGTGTCCGCGGCGCCCGAGGAGGAAGAGGAACCGGGCCACGTCGAAACGGCGTCGGCGACGCCGGCCGAGCCGGCGGCCCCTGCATCCGAACCCGCCACTCCGGATGAGCCTCCGTACGTGTCGGAGCCGCTGATCCTCAACAAGAAGGAAGAGGAGTTCCTCAAGGCGTTTGTGGAGGAGGCCCGCGAACACATTGAGTCCGTCGAGGCGTCGCTGCTGGAAGTGGAGCGCGATCCGGGAAACGAATCCCGCATCGACGACTTGTTCCGGCCGTTCCACACCATCAAAGGCATGGCCGGTTTCCTGAACCTGCGTGACGTGAACTGTCTGACCCATGAGGCGGAAACGCTCCTGGACCAGTGTCGCAAGGGAAAGCGCAAGGTCACGGCGGGCGTGATCGACACGACATTCGACGTCGTGGACGTTCTGCGGGCCCAGATCGACTCGCTGGCCGCCTATCTGGCGGAACCGATTGGAGACACCGTTCCCCAGCCCCCCGTGTCGGCCATGATCGGAAAGCTCCGCCAGATCAACGCGTTCCAGATCGAGCCGCGGGGCCGGATGCCGGCCCCGGCGGAGCCCGGGCAGTCGCTGGGAGACGCGTTGGTGGCCCAGGGCGCCACGTCGCGTGAGGCCATTGACGCCGCGTTGTCGGCGCAGCAGAGCACGGGCGCGGGCCGCAAGGTCGGCGAGATCCTGATCGAGAGCGGGGCGGCTACGGCGCGGCAGGTGGATCAGGCCTTACGCTCCCAGGCCGTGGATGCGGCCGAGGCGGCGGCCGCGGCCCGGGCGGGCCCGGTGGGCGACCAGTCGGTGCGGATCGAGACGGCCAAGCTGGACGCCCTGGTGGACATGGTGGGCGAGCTGGTCATCGCCCAGACCCAGGTCAGTGCGAACGCCCAGATCGAGGCCGATCCCAAGCTCACCAAGAACGTGAGTCAGGTCACGAAGATCGTGCGCGACGTCCAGGAAGTGGCCATGGCCATGCGGATGGTGCCCATCGGCCCTACGTTCCAGAAGATGGCCCGCCTGGTTCGTGACGTATCCCGCAAGGCGGGCAAGCAGGTGAACCTGGCCATTTCCGGTGAGGACACGGAACTGGACAAGAACGTCATCCAGCAGATCGGCGATCCGCTGGTTCACATGGTTCGCAACGCGGTGGATCACGGCGTTGAGTCTCCCGCGGCGCGCCGCGCTGCGGGCAAGCCGGAAATCGGCGTCGTGCATCTGGCCGCCTCTCACCAGGGCGGAAACATCGCGATCGAGATCAGTGACGACGGCAAGGGGCTGGACCCGGCGGCCCTGTTCCGCAAGGCGGTGGAAAAGGGCCTGGTCGAGCCGGACGCCGACATGTCGGACCCGGAGATCTTTTCGCTTGTCTTCGCCCCCGGCTTCTCGACGGCGGAGAAGGTGACGGACATTTCCGGCCGGGGTGTGGGGATGGATGTGGTGAAGCGCAACATCGAGCAGTTGCGGGGTCGGGTGGACATTCGGTCGGAGAAGGGCAAGGGCAGTTCGTTCACGATCTGCCTGCCGCTGACGCTGGCCATCATCGACGGCATGGTGGTGCGCGTGGGCACGGAGCGATTCATCATCCAGACGATCACCATCGAGCAATCCTTGCGCCCGGTGGCGAAGAACATCACGACGGTTCAGCACCGGGGCGAGGTGCTGAACAACCGCGGGCGGCTGATCCCGCTGATCCAGCTCGGACAGCTCTTCGGGCTGACGGACCGGATCGATCCCTGCTCGGCCATGGTGGTGATTGCCCATTGCGAGGGTCGATCGATCGGCCTGGTGGTCGAGCAACTCATCGGGCAGCAGCAGGTCGTCATCAAGACGCTGGGCGAGCGCTTCGAGAAGCTGCGCGGCATTTCCGGGGCGGCGATCCTGGGGGACGGCCGGGTGGGCCTGATCCTGGAGATGGGCGGGCTGTACGCCGCCTACAACGACTTCCGCATTCCGAAGCGGCGCGGCGGGCTTGCCGTGGAGACGCGCGGCCGGGACCTGCCCGCCCTGGGGCCGCCGGACGCGTCTGCGGACCCGACCGCGACGGGCGCGGTCCGGACGACACGGGAAACGGTGCTCATACCGGCCTGACGGAGCGTAATGAGTATGGAAGCGATCGTGGAAGTGAACACCGGCCCTCCGTCGCCCGCACTCGCGGAGGGCGTGCGATCCGTGCCGGGTGGAAAGTTCCTGACCTTCTCCCTGGATCGGGAAGAGTTCGGCGTGCAGATTCTCAAGGTCGTGGAGATCATCGGCGTCCTGGACATCACCGTCGTGCCGCACACCCAGGAGTTCGTGCGGGGCGTGATCAACCTGCGGGGCAAGGTGATTCCGGTGATTGATCTGCGGGCCAAGTTTGGCATTCCTGAGACGGCCTACAACGACCAGACCTGCATCATCGTCGTGGACGTGGGAACGCTTATGGGGATCGTCGTGGATACGGTGCAGGAGGTCCACGACATCGAGAGCCAGGATATCGAACCGCCGCCTTCGCTGGGGCGGACCGTGGGGGCGGACTTCATTCTGGGCATGGGCAAGGTCAAAGACGACGTCAAGATCCTGCTGGATATCGACCGGGTGCTGAACGGCGACGAGCTCGTGGAGCTTCCGGAGCACGTCAGCCGTTCGGAACCCGCTCGGGCGTAGGGGAGGCCGCCGGACCCGACAGAGTGAGCAAGCCGAATGCGCCGTCGCAACCGGGGCCGGCATCACGGACGACATTTGTGGACCGAGTAGTCGACATCGCTGATTTCGCCGTCTCGAACGACCCGCGCGCCACGCTGGTCACCTACTCGCTCGGCAGTTGCATCGGCGTGGCCATCTGGGACCCGGAGGCGAAGGTGGGCGGGCTGCTGCACTACATGCTGCCGGAGTCTGCGATTTCGCCGGACAAGGCCAAGGCGAACCCAGCCATGTTCGCGGACACGGGCGTGCCGGCGCTGTTCCGGGCCGCCTACGAGCTGGGGGCCGCCAAGAAGCGTCTGGTCGTGAGGGTGGCCGGCGGTTCGCAGTTGCTCGACGACAACGGCACCTTCAACATCGGCAAGCGCAATTACGTCATGCTGCGCAAGATCTTCTGGAAGAACGGCATCCTGATCGAGAAGGAGGACGTGGGAGGCTCGATCAGCCGGACCTTGCGGCTGCGATGCAGCGAGGGTCGCCTGACACTCAAGACTCGAGACGGGGAGCGTGATCTGTGAACAGGGCCAACGAGATTATCGAAAAGGTCGGAACGCTGCCGCCCCTCCCCGACACGGCCATGAAGCTGATCCGGGTGGTTAACGATCCGCGGAGCACGGTGGATGACATTGTCGAGACGATCCGGTACGACCAGGCCATTACGGCGGAGGTGTTGCGACTGTGCAACTCCGCCTACTTCGGATTGTCGCGCCGGATCACCTCGCTGAACGACGCCATGCTCTGCCTGGGCACGGTGAAGGTGCTGCAACTGGTCATGTCCGTGCATACCACCAACCTGCTTTCCCGGGAGCAGAGCGGGTACGGGATGGATCCCGGCGTGCTCTGGAAACACTCGGTGGCGGTGGCCCTGGCGGCCGCCCAGTTCGCGGGCCTGCTGCGGCGGGCGAACGGCAGCCTGGCGTTCACGGCGGGCCTGCTGCACGACATCGGCAAGGTGATCCTGAACGATTACGTGGCCGAGGAGTTCACCGTCATTGTGCGGAAGGTCAAGGAGGAGGGGGTCAGCTTCATGGAGGCCGAGCAGCAGGTGTTGGGCTTCTCGCACCAGGAGATCGGAGGCCTGATTGCCGAGCGCTGGAAGCTGCCGGAGAACATGGTGTTGAGCATCCGTCATCATCACCTTCCCGCCGAGCTCGATCCCCCCAACGATCTGGTGGACGTGGTGCATCTGGCGGATTGTTCGTGCCTGATGTTTGGGATGGGGATCGGTGTGGACGGCCTGTGCTACCGGGCGGATCCCGCGGTGCTGTCCCGCCACAACCTGCACGAGACGGACCTGGAGAAGACCGGGGTCCAGATTCTCGTGGATGTCAAGCGGGTCGAGGCCCTCTTTACGACGCCCCCGTCCGGTGACCGACTGCAGTCGGTCAGCAGTTAGGAGCTTTTGCGATGCCCTCGAACGTGCTCATCGTGGACGACTCGGCGACCATTCGTCAGATGGTCAAGCGAACCATGCAAATCGCGGGGCTGGACGTGGGCGAGGTCTATGAGGCCTCCAACGGAATCGAGGCCCTGGCCCAGCTCAACGACCACACGGTGGCCTGCATGGTGGTGGACATCAACATGCCCACCATGAACGGGATCCAGTTGCTCACCCGCATGAAGGAGAACGCGCGGCTTCGCGACATTCCGATCGTGATCGCCTCCACGGAGGGCAGTCGGAAGCGAATCGCCCAGATGGAAGACTTCGGTGCCTTCGGATACGTCCGCAAGCCCTTCCAGCCGGAACAGCTCCGCGACGTGCTCAAGCCCCTTTTGGGAGTGGTAGACGATGCAGGATCAGAAAACGCCAACGCTGAACTCGATCTTTTCTGAGGTCCTCCAGAACCTCGCCTTCATGTTCCATGACGAGGACGAGGCGGAAATCGCCCCGGGTGAGGTCTGGCTGGAAACCGTCATCCGCTACCGCGGGCCGCAGGACGGCACGCTTCGGCTGCGATGCACGAGGGACTTCGCGGTGCTTCTGGCCGCGAACCTGCTCGGCACGGACCCGGAATCTGCGGACTCACTGGGGCGGGCCGGCGACGCGGTCAAGGAGTTCATGAACATCCTCTGCGGCCAGTACGTGACCGCCCGGCACGGGGTGGAGGACGTGTTCGATCTGACGATTCCGGAGATCGAGGAACTGACGGAAACGCCGGACTTCACCCCTGGCCCGGAGGAAGAGGCGGCCGGCGTCTCCGTGCAGGGCCATCGGGTGCAGGTGCTCTACCGCCCGCAGGCATGACCCCCCAACCCGTCCAGGGAGTGTCGCCGCCGTGGAACTGGAAGTTCAGGATCTGACCCGCAAGGAATACGAGCTGATCCGCAAGCTGGTCCACGCCAAGAGCGGCATCAACCTGGGCGACCAGAAGATGCAGCTTGTGCGGGCGCGGCTGGGCAAACGCGTGCGTCAGGGCGGGTTCCGGACGTTCGAGGCCTACTTCCGCCACGTGGAGGCGGACCCCTCCGGAGAGGAGCTGTGCAGCCTCCTCGACGCCATCTCGACGAACACCACGCATCTGTTCCGGGAAATGCGCCACTTCGTCCTGCTCCGCGAGATCGTGAAGGGCTGGGCCGACAGCCGCGAATGGCGATCCCGGCACAAGACCCTGCGCATCTGGAGCGCCGGCTGCTCCAGCGGCGAGGAGCCCTACTCCATCGCCATGCTCGTACATGACGCCCTGGGCAACCCGCCGGTTGTGCCCATCAAGGTCCTGGCCACGGACCTGTCCACGCAGGTGCTCAGCAAGGCCCAGCTCGGGATCTATGACACGCACCGCGTGGGAACCGTGCCCGCGGATCTGCGTCACCGGTATCTCCAGAAGGTCATCCATGACAACCAGGCGTGTCTCCAGGTGGCGCCGGAAATCCGCCGCCTCATCACCTTCGCACGATTCAACCTCATGACGCCCACATTCCCCTTCCGGCACGGGTTTGACGTGGTCTTCTGTCGCAACGTGATGATCTACTTCGACCGGCCCACGCAGACGGCACTGGTCAATCGGATCGCCCAGACGCTGCACCCGGGCGGCTACTTCATGATCGGGCATTCGGAGAGCCTCAACGGGATTGCGCATCCGTTCAGCTACGTCGAACCCACGGTCTATCGGAGGTAACGCACGTGACCACGCGGTATCTTCGCGTCGACCGGTTCCTGGAACCCGGTGAGCTGATCGCCAGCGCCACACCCCTGGCCGTCAAGACCATTCTGGGAAGCTGCATCGCCGTCTGCCTGTGGGACCCGGTCGCGAAGGTCGGCGGTGTGAACCATTACCTGCTGCCCCATCCGTGCCGACCCGAAGATTCCGGGAACCGGTTCGGCGTGATGGCCATCCCGGCGCTGCTGGAAGAGATCACCGCCCTGGGCGGAGTGCCGAGTCGGCTCGTGGCTTCCGTCATTGGCGGCGGTTGTCCGATGGGCGCGCTGCATTCGGCCTTCGTCGGCCGGCAGAATCGAGACCTGGCGATCGAGGTCCTCCGCCGGCTTCGCCTGCGCGTCATCCGCGAGGACACCGGAGGACACCACGGTCGGAAGGTCCTCTTCAACACGGGAAGCGGAAACCTCATCATCCGCCAGGTGCGGGGGATGCACGAGCGGCTGGCCGCCGCGGAATGATCACCATGCTGTCCGGGCCCATCAAAGTTCTCGTCGTGGAGCATTCGCCGTTCGTGCGGTCGGCGGTGGTGCGGGAACTCAGCGCCCAGGAGGGCATCGCCGTGGTTGGAGACGCCAAGGACGCCTTCGAGGCCCGCGACCGGATCATCCAGCATCGGCCGGACGTCATCATCCTGGACACGGCCCTCCCGCGGGTGGACGGGCTGACCTTCCTGGCCAAGCTCATGGAGCACTACCCCGTTCCGGTGATCGTCTGTGCCGACCCGACGACCGACCATCGGCAGGCCGCGCTGGACGCCATCGAGCAGGGTGCGACCGAAGTGGTCGTCAAGCCGCCGGTGAATGACCGCGCCGCCCTGCAACGGCTCGCCCAGGAGCTGGCGCTGAAAGTGCGGGCCGCCGCGGTGGCCCTGCGGCGACCACCGCCGATCCCTCTCTCGGCCACGGGTGAACCGAGCAGCCTGCGTTCCCTGGGCCTCGACCCCACGCGGCACGTGGTGGCCGTCGGGGCGTCGACCGGGGGCACGGATGCGCTGCGCCATCTGCTGTCGCGCGTGCCGTCGGACTTCCCCCCGGTCGTGATGGTCCAGCACATGCCGGAAGGATTCACCGCGCTGTTCGCCAATCGGCTCAACGACAACAGCCCGATCGAGGTGCGCGAGGCCGTCGATGGCGACGTCCTCACGCCGGGTCTGGCCCTTCTGGCCCGTGGCGGAATCCAGATGACCGTCCGCGGCCGCGTCGGCCATTGCCGAATCGCGTACGGCGATCGGGAGGAAGTGAACCGGCACTGTCCCTCCGTGGACGTGCTCTTTCAATCCGTAGCCCGGTGCATCGGGCGGGCGGCCGTCGGGGTCCTGCTCACCGGCATGGGAGCCGATGGGGCGGAAGGTCTGCTGGCGATGCACAACGCCGGGGCCGTCACCATCGGGCAGAATCGGGGCAGTTGTGTCGTCTACGGCATGCCCAAGGTGGCGGCCGATCTCGGGGCCGTTCAGATGACCGCTGCGCCCCCGGAGATTCCGCAACGGGTCGTGGAGGCGCTTCGTGCCCGCAGCGCCGCCGGCTCCGCCGCACGCGGCTGACGAAACCCCTCACGGCGAGGGTTTCGAATCCGCCCTGGACTCTGCCGCGGCCGGTTTCTCCATCTTTCCCAGCAGACGCGTGATCGAACCATCGGCGCCCAGAATGTAGGCGGCCCCGTCGCGATCCACGGTCACCGGCGCAAGCACGTAGTGTCCGTGCGTTGCCCGGTACCGCCAGAGGACCTCGCCGCTCCGGGCGTCCAGCACGGTCAGCTTGCCCGTGTCGGAGCAGACGTACACGCGGCCGTTTGCCTCCGTCGGAGGGACCGGCAGCCGGCCGGTCGGCACCGCGGCCTCCCAGATCGGCTTGTCGTCCGGTCCCCGCTTCACCAAGCGGTCGTTCGTCGCCCGAACATAGTACGACTCGCCGTCCGCCGCGGACGAGATCGCCGCCACGTCCCGCGCGATCGGCTCGCCGGGCCTGCCCTCGCGCGACACGGAGTACAGCAGCCCGGTCGCATCGCAGACCAGGATTCGATCGCCCCGGACGAGCGGACTGCAGTCGCCGGGCCCCACACGTCCGTCCGCATCCTCGGCTTCCAGGCTGGGCGTTTTCGCCTTCCAGGCGAGGCGGCCGTCCTTTCGGTGGACTGCGTACATGAACCCGTCCCAGGCGGTGAACACCACGAACTCACCCCAGGCCGCCGGTCGGCACTCGATGGAGCCGCCCGCTCGCTCGTACACCCACTTCGGCTCGCCGAGGATCATGTCGATGGCGTGCAGTCGGCCCAGGACATCGCCAATGTACACCGTGTCATCGGTCAACGAGGCGACGCCATGGACCGGGCAACCGGCGGTGTACTTCCACTCCAACACCCCCTGGTCGGCCGCTACGCAGTAGACGTTCCCATCTCCGCTGCCGAACAGAATCGCGTCATCCTCATGGCTGAGTGAACCGATGATCGGCCCGCCCGCGTCAAACTCCCACATCTGCTCCGAGTTGTTCGACCGGATGGCCCGCAGGGCGCCCCCGGTCTCCCCGACAATCACGCGCAGGGGGTCTCCGTAGGTGATCGGGGCGGCCGTCACCGAGGCGGGCAGATTGCGGACCCAGCCGATGTTCACAGACAGATCGTTGAAGTAGAACCGGGACGAGGCCATGCCGTAGAACCGCTGCCCCTCCGCATCCGTGGCGCGAAGGAAGAGCACGTGCCCGCCCATGTCCAGGTCCGCGGCGGGAACCTGCAGCACGCCCCGGGCGCCTTCCGAGATCGGCACCACCTCACCGTCGAGGGTCACCTCGTAGCGGATTGAGTTGACGCTCGGGCGAATCTGCGGCCTCAGCGAGAACGGCTGGCGGTTGCGCACTCCGTACATGTTGAGCTGGTTCAGGTTGCAGCTAAGCCGGGGCCCGGACGGCGGCGTCAGCGGCTTCTCCAGCAGCAGACGCGGCGCCTCCGCCGCGTCCTGAAATCGACGCACCACGCGCAGCATCCCCCCCCGCACGGACACCAGGTTGTACCCCGCGTCCGGACCGACCGACGAGCCGGCCGACACCGTGTCGATCCCGTCCATCACCCGGTGCGCCGCCGTCTGCCCCTCCCCGTGCAGCACCAGCACGACGTTGTGCCTTGCGATGAACTCGTGGACGAGTGACCACGACGCGGGCTGCGCCAGGGCCGGGCTGTCCGGCGGATGGTGCATGAAGAGAACGACCGGCGTCCCGGCACTTACGCCCGCCAGGTCTTTGCGGAGCCAGTACAGAGCTGCCGAGTCGATGCATGCAACGCCCTGTTGCGGCAGGGTGGAGGGCAACCCCACGAAGTGGCAGCCGAACTGGTCAAAGGAAAAGGAGTCCGCTCCGGCTCGCCGGCGGAGTTCCGCCTGGATCGGGTTCCACGCGTTGTCGTCCAGGCCGGCCACGAAATGAACGGGCACCGGCGAGGCGCCAAACGCCTTTTCCACGGTCGGCCAGACACCTTCGGTGCCGCCGAACGCCGTCACATTCCCGGTGTGGAGAATGAACGCGGGCGGCGCGGGGTCCAGATCCAGGGACGGCACGGACGCCGGTCGGCCCGCCTCAGCGCAGATCCAGGAAACAAACGCCGTTCCATCCGGCGACGGGGCCTCCTTTCCCGGACGCACCGGGGCGTTGGCAACGTGCAGAAAGCAGAACGAGGGCGCACGCGGGGCGTCCGGCTGCGTCGCGGCCGGCCGGGTCGCCGGCGGCTGTCCGACGGCAACCGCCGCCCAGGCCCACACTCCAATCGCACTCGCTACAAACAGGTCCTTCATCCGAACACTCTCCTGTACCCGTCAGTCCCGAAATCGGAACCGCAAGACCGCCCACAACGCGCGCACCCCGTCCACCCAGGTGATTTTCTTCCCCTCGCTGTAGTCCCGCCCCGCGTAGCTGATGCCCACCTCGTAGATTCGCCAGTGACCTCGGGCCACCTTGGCCGTCAGTTCCGGTTCGATGGTGAACCCGTGGCTCCGGAGCCGTAGCGAACGGACCACCTCCGCCCGGAACACCTTGTAACACGTCTCCATGTCCGTCAGGTTGAGGTTCGTCATGGCGTTCGACAACAGGGTCAGTAACCGATTGCCCACCATGTGCCAGAAAAACAGCACGCGCTTGGCTTCCGACCCGACGAATCGCGAGCCGTACACCACGTCCGCCTTCCCGTCCAGAATCGGAGCCAGCAGCTTGGGATAGTCGTGCGGATCGTACTCCAGGTCGGCGTCCTGAATGAGAACGATGTCCCCCGTGACCCGGGCGAAGCCCGCCCGCAGGGCCGCACCCTTTCCCTGATTGCGGTCCTGAAGGTGGACGTGGATCTCCTCTGCCGGCCATCGCTCGACGATCTTCGGATACAGGTCACGGGTGCCGTCCGTGCTGCCGTCATCCACCAGCACGATTTCCCGCGTCAGCCCCACATCCTGGGCGATCACGCGGGACACCAGCTCCTCCAGCGTGGCACGTTCGTTGTACACCGGAATGACGATGGAAAGCTTCATCAGGGCGACTCGATGCAACCGGCGGGCCCGTCGTCGTGCGACTGGTCCGGGGTGCCGGCGGGAGGTTTAAGGTTCATCGAAGACCGAGAAGCCGTGGGCGATCAGATCCTGCACGTCCAGCAGGCCGGCGACGCAATCTCCTTCGTCCACGACCGGCAGCTCGTCGATCCGATGCCGCCGCATGAGGGTCAACGCGTCGGCCACCCGGTCGTCGACCCGCACACGTTTGGGCGATTGAATCATGACCTCGATCACCGGCCGGTCGGCCGTCCCGGCTGACTCTCCGGCAGACAGGGTCAGGCGAAACAGATCTCCGTGTGTGAAGAAGCCGACCAATCGTCCGGCGGCGTCCACGACGGATGCGGCCCCCGCGCGCCGCGGCGCCCGCAGCACCGCGTCGTAGTACGCTCGCAACGTGTCGGACACGCCAACCCGGGGGCAATCATCCCCCGTCCGCATGATCTGTGATACCCTCATCAGGCTGCGGCCCAGGGCCCCCCCCGGATGGAATTGCGCGTAGTGCTCCGCCTGGACGTTCTTCACTTCCATGGCGCTGAGGGCCAGAGCGTCTCCCACCGCCAGCATCGCCGCCGTGGACGAACTTGGGGCCAGCCCCAGCGGGCACGCCTCCGCGACGTTGCCGATGTCGATGACGATGTCGGAAAGACATGCCAGCCGCGACTGCAGGCAGGCGGTCAGGAGAATGATGGTGCAGCCGCCCCGCTTCAACGCCGGCGCCAGACGAACCAGTTCCTCACTCTCTCCGCTGCGGGACAGCATCAGAACCACGTCGTCCGGGCAGATCATGCCCAGGTCGCCGTGCAAGGCTTCGACGGGGTGCAATCGGTACGAGGGAGTGGCCGTGCTGGCCAGCGTGGCCTGGATCTTGTTTCCGACGAGGCCGGCCTTGCCCAGCCCGGTGACGGCGACGCGCCCGCGGCAGCTCACGATGCGCTCGACCGCGTCCACGAAGGCGTCTCCGAGGGCGTCGGCCGCCGCCTCAACGGCCTCCACCTCCTTGCGCAGAACGCTCAGTCCGAACGCGAGGATCCGCCGCCGACGGTCCACGGATCCCGGAGCATCAATGTGGCACGAAGCATGCTCGGTCATCAGGCGTCATTATCATTCAACTTCCGGTCGGTCACAAGACCCCGCCGGGCCGCCCGGCGCTGCTCCTGCACGTGCTCCTCCGACGGTCGCCGCACCCAGCGAAACGGCCGATTCGGCGAACCGAACCGGCCGTTGGGGATGACTGCGTCACCGATCCTCCGTCGGGGGACGGCAGGCGGGCATCCGGTCAGATATCCGTGCTGGAGAACGTCGGGAAGGCCTCCTCTTCCGCTTCACGCTGGATGATGATGGTCGGCTTGACCAGGATGAGAAGCACCTTCTCATCCTTCACCATGCTGCGGTTCGAATACAGCCGCTTGAGCACGGGCAACTTGTTCAGAACGGGCACGCCCGCCTCGATCTCCACCTCGTGCGTCTTCTTCATCCCGCCGATCAGGAGCGTGCCGCCGTCCGGCACCGTCACCGTCGTGGCAACAGTCTGGTTCGTGGTGACGGGCAACTGAATGAACGCGTCATTGGCCGCACCACCCGCCGCACCGCCCGAAATGGGCAGCCGCACCAGGCTCAGCAGCTCCGTGACATTCGGAGTCAGGTTCATCGTCACGTAACGCTTGTCCGCCGACACCGTCGCCCGCACGATCAGCATGGTGCCCGTGGCGAGCTGCGCGGGGGTGGGAACCACGGCTACCGCCCCCTCGTCCGTCTGCGGCCACAGACTCTGCACATACCACGTCAGGTCGAACACCGCGACGTTGGCCATCTGTCCGTTGAACAGGACCAGCCGAGGGGCGTTCATGAGGCTGTTCCGCCGGTCTGCCTGGGTGGCTCGCAGGAGGAAATCCACCTGGAGGTTGTCCAGGAACGTGCCAAACACCCGCATCGCGGGGTTCTGCGCGCCACCGAACGATCCTTCCACGCTGGTCGCGGAGGGCGTGGTAAAGTCCAGGATGTTGGAGAGGATGGGGATCGGGGTCATGTGGCTGGAGCTGGGCCCGATGCCGCCGCGAGGGGGGACCAGTCCGGGAGTGTAGAACGAGTGCTGCAGCTCCGATTGTGTCTCCAGTTCCGTTCCGATGCCCGGTACGGCCGGCGTGAAGCCCAGCCGTGACATGGACCGAGGCAGGTAGAGCGGCTCGCCGTTCGGGCCGAGTATGGGGAAGCGATTCTCCCCCAACGCCTGGTCAAAGCCCGCGTTGCCCTGGTTGAGAATGATGTCCAGATCCAGTCCCAGTTCCTCCATGTAGTTGGAGATCACGGTGAGGAATCGCGCCTCGATCGCCACCTGAATGGCCCGCTGGCGGCGAAGCTTCTCGAGCAGATCCGCGATCTGGGCGTGGGCCGATGATGTCTGGGTCACCACAAGCTGGCCGTTCAGTTCGGCAATCGCCGCCACGTCTCCGCCCGCTTCGCGCCAACTTTCCGGCTCGATCGTGTCCTGGATCAGTTGTATCAGGTCCGCAATACGGCCCTCGCGGCCCTGCTCGTCGCCTCCCCCTCCGAATCCACCGCCACCGCCGCCGAAGCCACCCCCGCCGCCAAAGCCACCGCCGCCGATCTGACCGTGGTGATTCGGATTGACGTTGAAGGGGCCACCGCCGCCGCCACCGAATCCGCCGCCGCCGCCGAGGCCGCCGCCGAAGCCACCCCCGCCGCCAAAGCCACCGCCGCCGATCTGACCGTGGTGATTCGGATTGACGTTGAAGGGGCCACCGCCGCCGCCACCGAATCCGCCGCCGCCGCCGAGGCCGCCGCCGCCACCGAATCCGCCGCCGCCGCCCAGACCGCCGCCCATCCCGCCGCCGCCCATCCCGCCGCCGCCCATCCCGCCGCCGAGTCCACCGCCCATCCCGCCGATCATCGGCTGTGGGTAATCGGGCACGACCATCAGCAGGTCGTTTACGTCGTAGACTTCGGTTTCCACGTCACGGTCCAGCAGAAGCTTGGTCGCCACTCGGATGACCCCTTCGCTGACCACAAACGTCACCTGTGCGTCCGGTCCGCCCACCTGGTCGAGAATCAGGTTCAGGGCCTTGCGGAACGTAATCTCGGACGGAAGGCGCAACGTCACCGGATCGTCCGGGCGAATGCCCACGGCCTCCAAATCGTTCCAGATCACGGTGATGTTGACCCCCTGGGACTGGGCCAACTGGTCCATCACGTCCTCAAACGCCTGGTCTTCGAAGTTGACCGGGATTCTCTCGTCCAGCTTTTCCTGCAGGGCCTGGTCCTCCGCCGACCGCTGCTCCGCTCCGGTGGGGACACGGTAGATGCTGGCCAGCTTCTCCGGCCAGTCGTCCGGGTATTCGAGCAGTCGGCTGATCGGGACCTTGCTGACCTCGACGTCCGTCAGAACCTGTTGCGTCTTCCGGTTCTTTTCCTCGTACAGGGAGCGCTGGCGGCGGAGTTCATACACGTCCTGCCAGTCATCCAGCGTGAACCGGTGGGCGCTGGTCGGCTCGAGGGACACGACCTGCTGCATGACGGAGATGGCCTCGGGCAGGTTGTGGTTCTTGCGATGGGTCCAGGCTTGTTCGAGCAGAGCGTCCACCTCGCGGTCCCGCGCCTCCCGCATCCGCTGATTGCGGTCGCGTCGCTGGCTCTCGATTTCTTCGCGCTGCTCGCGGATCCGGGTCTCCTCGTACCGCCGCGCCTCTTCCGCCACAAACGCTTCCAGACCCGCCAACTCCGACTTCAGCGCCTGGTACTTGGAAATCGGGGATGCGTATTGCCGCCCGGCCTCCACCGTCTGGGTGGCCAGAAGCAGTGCTTCTCGGGCCAACTCGAAGCGTTCCTCAATGATCTGCCGACGGACCTCCTTCTCGATTTCGCGGAAGGCGGCTTCCGTCCGCTGCCATCGAATCTGGTCTCGTACGCTCATCTTCTCGAGCAGGTTCGCCGACCCGGCCGCCACGGACTCGTGCTGGCGGGCGGCGGTCAGGCCGTCCACGGCGTCCGGATGGCCCGGCGCCACCTGCAGCGCCTGCTCGAACAGGCGAGCGGCCTCGCTGGTCCGCCCGTTCGCCAACGCCTCGTATCCTTCGCGGATCAGGGTCGCCGCCCGGTCGACACCCGGGCCGCCATGCACCTCCGCAGCGGGCGGGGCCGGCGGCTGGGGGGGCGTCGGCTGCAATTCAACCACGGGTTCAACCGCAGGCGCGTCCACCGGCTTCTGCGCTTTCTGCCGGTCCCCCAGCTCCTGCAACAGCCCTTCCGCTGAAGCTCGCAGAGGCGGCGGAGCGTACTCGTTGTCCAGCACGCCCAGCAGAAACTCTTCGGCCGTGTCCAAGTCTCCGGCGGCCAGGGCCTTTTCCCCGTCCTCCAGATCCTTGTTTGCCTTGTCCACCATCGCCAGGGCCACCTGCAACCGCTCCAGGTACTCGTCCCGGCGGGCCCGGTCCTGCTCGCTCAGGGCGGACGGGTCGATTTCCAGCAGGCTCTGCTGCGCCTCGAGGTACTTGCCGGCCTCGAACAGGCCAAGCCCCCTGTTCAAGGCGTCCTCGGCCGGGCCGGCCACAGCCGAAACCCCGACACACAGACACAGCAACGGCAATGCCAAACGAATGGCCCCGGTCAGCATTCGAGACGTTGTCAAGGGAATCCTCCTTTGCCACGTTCCGCCGGGCGAGGATCGAGGAGACCGCTCCCTCGCAGCCCGTAGAACGATGCCTGTGACACGCGGTCACACGGACGTTGGCAGGTTCGCTCGTTTGCGGGAACGACCCGGCGCCTGCTCGGGTCGCCACGGCCCGCTCAGTGTACGGGCCGGTTCTCCCGCTTGCAAGCCCGCAGGACCGCCGCGACCACCAGCCGCCAGGACCCGGTCTGTTTCAACCGGCCTGAGCCCGGATCACAGGCCACCGCCGCGCCCGCCGCCACCGCGCCCGCCACCGCCTCGCGGCGGGCCGCCCGGGCCACCAATGCCGGTCGGAGGTGCGGTCGGGGGAGTCCTGGAGGGCGGGGGGCGCTTCGCGGTTGCCTGGCGAGCCAGTTGCCGGAAGTCCCGATACCCGTCGCTGTTCCGGTCCAGTTCCAGCAACCGTTCCCGGACGTCGCCGGCGGCGTCTACGTAAACGACGGCCACCGTGGATTTTGGAGCGCCCACCGACCAACCGTCCGAGCCCGTCCTGACCGGGCGGAACATGCGCTGCAGGTCCATCTCCAGCACGATGGCCCCGGTGTCGAAATCCACCAGTTCCTTCACCGCATCCTCCCCGGGCAGCGTGACGCGCCGGATTCCGCCGATCGGCTCGCCCGGTTCCACGTCGAACGTCTGCCGGAGCCAGTTCCCCTCCACCCACTTGAAGACGTCCGTCCGGACCCGTTCGCCGGACACGCTGGCCAGGAAGAACTCGGTGTCCAGCTTGATCGTCACCGGCTCGGTCGGTTCGGACCAGTCGGTGGCCAGCACCACCTTTTCCGCATCGGCGGGGTCGGCCAGCGGCGAGGGAAACGCGCAATACCGATTGTAGAGCCGAAGCCTCATGCGGTACTGATAGGTCTTGCCGCTGACCACACTGTTGCGAAGGGCGTCATGGGCCCACACCACCTGCTGGGGTGATTGCACCACCACCGGAACTTGGGGTTGCGGGCTGGCCTGCAGGCGTTTCACGTCCTCCCGCGTGCGAATCAGCAGTTCCTCCAGACGCCGGTTCTGCGTGGTGCTCAGGCCCGTCTGATTCAGAAGGGCCTTGATCTCGTCCTCCGCCGCCTGGGCGTCGGCCAGTGTGAGATAACCGCGCTCCTGCTGACTCTCCAGCCGTCGTATGTCCCGCTCGAGTTCCTCTCGGGGGTCCGGCTGGCCGACCGTTTCCGTCGGCTCCTCCAGCACGTCCAGGTATCGATTGTCGGCAGGGACGCCCGCCAGGAGATGGTACTCTTCGTCCAGCACTACGATGTCGAGGTCCGGGTACTGGGGAAGCTTCCAGTAATCTCCGGCGATGGGGACGGGGAACAGCGGACGCATCAGGTCGAGCTGCGTCTGCGGATCGCGGATCAAATCGGCGAAGTACGCCACCAGGGCCTGATCGTCCTCCGAAACCGCCTTAATCAGGCCCGAGTCAATCACCTGGATCGCCGGAGGTGAAGCGGCCATGATCGGCGCGTAGCTCGTGATGTCCTGCCACTCCGTGTACGTGCCGTCCCACCGTCGCTCGCGACGCTGGAGGTCGACGCCCACGACGTACGCATCGCGCCTGCCGGCGTGGTACCCGGCCTCCCGGAACAGCCGCTCCTGAGCCGATCGCTCGAACACGCCGGACACCGTCACCCAGTTGAAGGCGATCTCGAAGTCCGACGTTCCGAGGGCCGTGTCGCTTTGCCCGCCGAGGATGAACGGCGGCTCCATCACGGCCAGTGTTCGGCCGGAGGTCGCCACCTTCACCTGCGTCGGCGGCAGAAGACGGGCCAGTTCGATCTTGTCCGACGCCGGGCCCTGGGGGCCGACCTGGGGGACCGCCGGCAGGGGCGGCAGAGGCGGCGGCAGCATCCGGTCCAGCCGGGCCGCGGCCAGCAGGTTCTGCATCCACTGGCGAAGCACATCCACGTCGGATCGCACCGGGGGCGGATCCTCCCGGGTCGCGTCGGCAATGCTTCGCGAGAGACGCTCCGCCTGCGTGGCCACGACGTTGTACACGGTGGCCGGCGTCGCCGTCTCCGCCCCCAACTCTTTCTTGTTGGGCGACGCGACCAGGAAGAGAGCGATCGCCGCCAGCAGCACCAGGCCGCACACGCCCAGCACGGCCTTCTCCACGTGACGTTCGAGCGAGCTGACCGCCTGCTTAGCCATGACTGATCCTCCGCGCGGCGCTGCAGCCGGTGCGACTCCGGTCCTCTTGCCGCTCTGTCATTGCGCCGTCTCCGATTCCGGAATCGGACGTTCCTTGCCCAGGTCCTGCAGCACGATGTCCGGCATCAGCTTCAAATACGGCTTGGAGTAGAGGATTCTTTCGAAGCTCATCTTCACACGGATCACCGGCTCCGGGCCGTAGATGTACTCCTCCATGCGCAGATTGGGCGGCTCGACCTGGTAGTCGAGCTGATACAGCGTCGTGTAGCTGTTGTTGCAGATCTCCGCAATGATCGAATTCAGATGGCGAGCGTCCACAATCAGGTCCAGGGAGAAGTACAGAACTTCATACTCCGGGCCGGACGTGTTCCCCGTGAATGCCTCCGGCGTGGGGCCCGTTTCCGTTCCGACGTATCGCGGGTTCACGTTGATCGCGAACACGTGCTTGATCGGCAGGTGGCCGACCCATTGGTTCTCCGGCGGGAGCTGTTCGGCCGCCTTTTCGTTTGCGCGGGCCAGGGCCTCGACCACGTCCTGCTGGATCCAGAACTGCACCTGGGCGTCCCAGCAGGCTTCGGGAATCGGGGCGTAGGCGCCCGGGCTGTACACGGACGGAATGATGCTCAGCGCGGACTTCTCGTGGTCCGGTGGCGCCGCGTAGCAGTAGATGCCCCGTGCCTTGGCAATGCTCGCCCGCACGTAGGGGTCTCGCCGCGCCTGCGCCGTCGTGATCACTCCCGTCGCGCTGGTCGGCTCGTCCTCGTCCGGCGTGCCGCCGCCCTGGAGCCGGGCCTCGTTCGGGTCCACCCCGAAGGCGGCGCCGCCGCGGGCCCGCTCTTCGTCCCGGATGCGCTCCTCCGCGTCACGCACCTCCGCGGCCGTCGGCGGGGAACCGGCGCGCAATCGCTGGTACAACCCGTCCAGCGACGCCCGATACACACGCGGAAACTCGAACTGGGCCGCATACACCGGGTTCGGGAAGAACCCCTCAATCAACTCCTTGTGTCCTGCATGCTCATCCGTCAGCTTCAGCACCTCCTCATAGTTCCTCCTCACGGCCTCCACACGTGAATGCTGGGCCGCGATCGCGGCACGATTCCGGGGCGTGGCATTCTGAAGCTGACGGTGCAGATTCACCGCATCGTCCATCTTGGCGTCAATGGCCGACATCTGGCTGATCCCCCAGGCTCCCAGCCCGACGCCCGCCAGTGCGACCGCCCCGCAAAGAATGAAGAACAGTTGCTTCTGGATGATTTCCATATCCCTGATCTCCGGGACTTCTTCTCGCGGACCTCCATCCACCGGACGACCCGGCCGTGGGGACGGCCTACTCTCGCGGTCCCTCCGGCCACGGCCCCTCCGCCGGCGGAGGGGCCGGGGGCTCTTGCCCTTCGGGGACCTCCTGCAGGTCGCCCAGCACAACATCCAGCGAAATCGTGAACAACCAGTCCGACGCGACGGGCTCGCCCGTCAGCGGATCCAACTCTCCCTTCGGCCCGCTCGGCGGCCCGCCGCCACCGAGGCCGGGGGGCTTCGGTCCGGTGCCCACACCGGGCGGACCACCGAATCCCGGCGGGGCGCCCGGCCCAGCCGCGCCCGGCCGACCCGGCTGACCACCCGGTCCGGGCTGCCCGAATTGCGGGCCCGCCGGTGTCCGGGGAGGTCCGGCCGGAGGGCCGCCACCCCCGGAATCCTTCGAACCGCCCACTTCTTGCACACTCGTCAGCGCAACCCGGTTGACGTAGAGGCCGAATCCGGGCGTCCGGCCGATCTCTCGCAGGGCCTTCTGAAAGTGATCGCGGATGAACAAGGGCGCCCTGGACATGGGTGTGCGACACTGCAGGCGAACCAGAAAGCCCCTGGCCGGTCCCGAACCGGGAGCCAGCACCGGCTGTAGGTTCGCGTCGGAGGCGATGTCCTGGAAATAGCTGTCGTACTCCGGATCGTTCAAATCCGGGATGTAGTCAATCTGAAGCGACTCGATGTACACCACGTCTCGGGTGGCGCGCGCCCCCATCTTCTTGAACGCCTCGGCGTATTCCTCCGGCGATTGGGCCCGCAGAAGCGATTCGGGCACCGGCAGCGCCTTGTGTACAATCTCAACGATGCGCGGGAAGACGGCCTTGTTGTCCTGCAGCGCCCTCATCTGGGCGATCTTCTCCTCTTCGGCACGGCCGCCCTGTGCTGCCGCGTTGTACTCGTCCTGAAGCTTCTGGGCCGCGTTCAGGATGCTCTGGGCCCAGGAGGCCGGCGACCCGCTTCGGGGCCCCCGGGTAAAGTCTTCCGCGTCCTGCGCCGAGGCAAACGACCTTGCCGGCAGGTCTTTCGGGTCCGGCAGGGCCCCGTCGTCCCAGGAGTACCGCATCCACACCATCCCCGCCGCGAGCAGCAGGCAGGCTGCCGCCGCACCGAAGAACGGCCGCTTCTTCCGCCACACCACCTGCCGCGCGATCTCCGGCGGCAGGAGGTTCGTGTCGATCTTGGTCAGCCCCAGCCCCTGCAGGGCCAGGCCATAGGCCACGGCGAAGTTCGGCAGGCGGCCCTTGAACTCGTCGTCTTCCACGCCCGGGCCGAACTGCATTTTGTCGAACGACTTGGGGTGCTCCACGTCCAGTTGCAGGTTTTGCTGCAGGTACTTCTGCAGCACCGGCAGGCTGAACGCGTTGCCCACGCCGATCACCTTCGTCAGCTCCGCGTCGCGGTGGGCCGACGTGTACCGCCCGATCGAGCGCTGAAGCTCCTGCACCAAATCGGCGAACACCGGACGCATCGCCTGGAAGATGCGCCGGGCGTACTTGCTGGTGGCCGCCTGGCGCTTGAGGTTCTCCGCTTTCGAGAACGACAGCTTGAACGCC
>Ga0334889_1000728_pt1 | contig 48578 bp, 45 predicted proteins | sample GraSluR1_MG_2_FD_207222 | JGI IMG/M metagenome (GOLD analysis project Ga0334889, IMG submission 207222) | Sludge microbial communities from methane-producing bioreactor in Wageningen University, Netherlands - Granular Sludge_8_08-R1 | ecosystem: Engineered > Bioreactor > Anaerobic > Unclassified...
GGCGGCGTGAACTTGGCGCAGCTGCTCGCCTGAGACGTTCCGCAGGGAAGGGTACCTGGGTTGAGTGAGTACCTCCCTGCCTCCCTCTCAGGTGCCAATATGCTCCACCAATACTCGAACAATCACGCGCGGCCATTTTGGGCGCACATACCATTCGGTGGTATACTGGTGCGGAAAGACCACGGCGCGGGGTATCCGCGCCTCTTGCTTGTTAGGAGGAGCTTTATGGCAACCGTTCAGGAAGGCATGTTCGTTCGCTTTAATTATGTTCTCACCCTACAAGATGGCGAGATCATTGACGAGAGCCCCGAGGGCGAGCCCCTGGGTTACGTCCACGGTACGGGCAGCATCATCTCCGGCCTGGAAAAGGCCCTGGAGGGCATGGCCGCCGGAGAGGAAAAGAACGTCCTGGTGCCCGCCGCCGAGGCCTATGGCGAGTTCGAGCCCGGCATGATCGAGGGCCTGCCCCGCAACCTGTTCCCCGAGGATGTCGAGATCGGCATGGGGTTCCGCATGCGCAACGAGGCGGGCCAGGTGCTGACCGTCTATGTCGAGAGCATCAGCGACGAAGTGGTAGAGGTCAACCTGAGCCACCCGCTGGCGGGCAAGGATCTGCATTTCGCGGTGCAGATCGCCGAGGTGCGCGAGGCCACCGAAGATGACCTGATGCAGGACAGTTGTGGCTGCGGCTGCGGCGATGACTGCGACGACGATTGCGATTGCTGCGGCTAGACTACTAGAGCGAGAGCCGGGGCGGGGTTTCCCTGCCCCGGTTTTTTTACGCCCCGGTGCCCTGTTCGCCCAGAAAGGTCGGCAAGGGGCCCGGTGCATCGGCATAGTGCTCCACCATGCGCGCCAGCGACAGGCGCTCGCGGGCCAACCGGCGTTGCACGCGGCGCATGGCGGCATAGCGAAAGGGCGCGTGGGCCTGCAGCGTCAACAGGTAGCGCCGGGGATAGCGCCGGTGCGCCGCCGCCACGGCCTGGAGCAGCAGGCGCCGGGCGCTATCGGCCATCAGCTCTTTGATGGGGGCAGCGCCGGGGGCGTCAAAGGCGCTCAGCCCCTCCATGACGCATCCCATCAGGCGCAACGTGCGGTTGGTGAGCCGATCCAGGGGCCAACGTCCCGCCGCCTGGGAAAAGATGGTCAGCAGCCCCGTGCGACGATCTTGCTCCACATCCTGCAGGTCATCCAGCAGTTGCAGGATGGCGCCCCAGCCAAAGAGAAAGCGCGCCTGCTCGGGCGGCAGGGCGCCCGCCACCAGCAGCCCGTCCGCCACCACCGAAGCGCCGCCCTTTTCCAGGGCGATCCCCAGCACATCCACCTCATAGGGGGCCGCCTCGGGGGCCAACAGCCGCAGGCTCTTGCCCTGGGCGCGATGAATGGCCAGCAGGCCGTCGTACACCTGGGGGCGCCGCGCGCGCTCGTGATCCCCCTCGATCAGCCCCACCAGGGCATAGATGCGCCCCTCATGGGCGTTGAGCGGGGCGATCTCCTGGCCCTGGAGCCGCAAGGCCAGGCGCTGGTCAAAAACCCGCTTTTCCTCCGGCGCAATGGCCGGATCATCCAGATAGTTGTCGGTGTAGGGATAGAGCATGCTATAGGCGAACGCCGAGGGGGTCAGCGCCACCGGCAGACCCATGAGCACCTGCAGGCCGTTCATGGCCCACACGTTGCGCAGCGCCTGATAGATCTCGGCGCCGCCGATCTGGGGATCAAAGGCGCGGGCGGCCCGGCAAAAGGCAGGCCCGATCTCTAGCATCCCGCCCGTGAGCAGGCAGGCGATCTGCTCCTCTGTCATACCCAGGGCTTGGCGCCCCAGCTCGGCGAACCCTTCGGCCATGCGGCGCTGGAGATCGTCGCGCTCGCCCTGGCTGCCCGGCGCGTGCCGCAAATGATTGATCGCTTCATCCACAAAGCTGCGCAAATGCCGTTCCCGCGCCGCCTGCTCCTTTGAGCTATAGGTTGGGCCCAGGTGCGGCAGGGTCGGCTCGCAACTCTGCCAGGTCTCCACGAGATCCTGGGTAAGCCGATCCATGCTGGGAAGGGCGTCTTGGGGCAGGTGATCTGTCACGTGGTTACTCCGATGGTTGATTCAGATGATCTTTGCGCAGAGGCGTACGCTCTGCGAGCGTGACGCTCTGCGAGCGTGACGCTCTGCGAGCGTGACGCTCAAAGAGCGTCTAGACGCGGAGAGAACAAGCGCCCTGTTCCTTCTCTGTGGCTCTTTGGGCTCCGCCCTCTGCGAGATTCCAAACGTAAGGCTGACGGCTATCTGGCCAGAGCGGCAAAGGAGCGCCGCGTCTCGCGCCGGGTAAAGCGCGCCCAGCGCCCGCCAAAAGATGCCGCTAACAGGGCGGCCTGCTGCTCCGCATAGGCGCGATAGGCGGAAACCGCTTGGCGCGCGTCTTGCACGCCGCGCTTTTTCAGGGCTGCCTCTAGCATGGCAATGGTGGTGGCGTGATCGTTCAGAGCGCCCAGGTGATCCTGTAACGCGGTGATCTCGGGGATCCGGCGCACGATGCGAGGCGGCAGGACCTCGGCGCAGCACTCGAGGCCATAGCGCAGCCGTTTGCACCCGATGCGCAGGGCGTGCAGCATCTCGATGGGGGCGCCCTCCAGCACGCGGTCATAGGACCAGACGGTGCGCCAATGGAGATAGACCAACAGCGGGGCCATCGCGCCGATGCATGGCGCGGCCTGATCGCCAGGCTTTGCCATGCGCGCCAAAAGGGCCTGCCAGCCACGCAACCACTCGGCATGGCCGGGCGAATCCAGGTAGCGCACAAGGCGCCGGTGATCCTTGGCGCGCTGCCGCTCCCAGGCGCGCAACAGCGGTTCCAGATCGCCCGCGCTCGGGTGAGACCGGGCAAAAGCCCGCGCCCGCTCCAGGGCCACATCCAGGTCGCGCACGGCCCCCAACAGGCGGCCCAGGCGCTGCAAACGCGGCGCCAACAGCGAAATCTGCGGATCGCGCAGGAACGGGCCCAAGAACCCCAGAGCCGAGCGCAGGCGGCGTGTGGCCACGCGCATATCGTGCACGGCCTCGGGATCTTGGCCCTGGCGCACGCCCGGCTCATTGGCCAGCATCCGCTCTGTGTGATAGAGCAGGATCTTGGCCGCCGCCTGGGGCGCGCGGTCCTTGGGGCGCAAGCCCACCCCCTTGGCCGAGGGCTGCGGGGCCGCCTCCGCCTGCTCGATCAGGAGCAGGGCGAGCTGCTGCTTGCTGCGGGGCTCACGTTCCAGGCCATAGTCGTTCACCAGGATGTCGTCCAGCGCCAGCAGGTCGGCGATTTGGCCGTCGCCCATCAGCTCGCACTCGGCCAGATAGCGTTCCTGGCGCGCTCCCTGAGCACGGACGCGCATCCGGTCTAGCGAGAGGCGCGCGACGAGACGTTGGTCCTCTTTCACCGTCAGATGGTACCTACGCTGGCGCACGCGCACCAGAGGCCGCAGGGGAGCCCCGCCGGCCAGCCGCAGCACCTGATCGCGCCACTCACCGGCGGGCCAGCGTGACACGTCCAGGGTCTTTTCCGGCAAGGGAATCGCATACTCGGCGCGGCTGACGCAAGGGCCCTCGGCCTGGGCGGGCCCCTTGAGGTTGATGGAGCGGCGCAGGCCATCCTCGCGGCGCAGCCGACACGACCAGCCCTGCTTGCCCAGGGCGCGGTCGGCGGTATCCAGATAGCTATCACGCACGCGCTGCCAGCCCTGGGGCGTTAGGGTATAAGGCCCCAGGGCCTCGATGTGCAGCAACCGTTCATAGAGCGCCCGCTCGGGCGCCAGATAGCGAGATTCGATCTCCAGGGACATGGCGTGCTCTCCTGGGGGTGGCCATTTTACAGCGCTTGGTGCACGCATTCTAGCGCGCCCAGGGCGGGCTGTCCATCAGAGCCAGGGGCGCTCGACCAGGCGTCGAGGTCACGCGCCCACAGCCTCGCCGACCGGCGCATAATAGTTGACGATATTGCCATCCGGATCGCGGAACCAGACCGAGCGCAGCCCCCACGGCTGCGTCGTGGGTGGCTTGACGATGGGCACGCCCAGCCCCATCAGCCGGGCGTATTCGCCATCCACATCCTCGACCTGGAACTCGATCACAGCGCTGCCTGCGCCCGCGCCCACCATCGAGCCAGGCGCCAGGGTTTCCATGCCCTGCGCCGCATACAGGCACAGGCCGATGCCGGCGGGCACAAAGGCGACAAAAACGTCATCGCCCTCGCCTTCGCGCTGCAAGACCGCTTCGTAAAAAGTGCGCAGGCGCGGGACATTGTGCGTCACAAGGCAGATGCTCTTGAGTTGCTTCATCTCTCCTCCGGCAGTTGGTCGGCGCCGGTGAGGCGCGCAGCGAAAGCGGGTTTCCGTGCAAAAACCCCAAGATGGCGCCAGTATACGAGGCCACGCTGCGCGCCTCAAGGCGTGCAGAAACGCATAGCCTACCTGCAAGAGGCCCCTCACGCCCAAAGACAAAGCCCTCTGCCCACCGCTTGACGTCCTGGCCTGGGCGCCGTATGCTCCTGCCGTCTGCATCATCTTTGGAGAGGAAAACCCATGGGCGAGACGAAACGCCTGCGAGGCGTCATGGCCGTGCTGGTGACGCCCCTGACCGAGAACGAATCGCTGGATGAAGGCGCCTGGCGCAAGCTGATCCGGCGCGTGATCGAGGGCGGCAGCCACGCCGTGGTGGTGCTGGGCACCGCCGGCGAGTTTGCTGCGCTGCGCGATGACGAAAAGCGGCGCGCCCTGCGCATCGCGGTAGAAGAGGTGCACGGGCGTGTGCCCTTGATCGCCGGCGCGGGCGAGCCCGGCACCCGGCGCGCCGTGGCCCGCACCCAAGAGGCCGCCGAATTGGGCGCCGATGCCGCTATGGTGGTGCCACCCTACTATTACCCCTGCGACCAGGCTGCCGTCCTGGCCCACTATCGGGCCGTGGCCGCCGATGGCGGGCTGCCCGTCATCCTGTACAATATCCCCCAGTTCACCAAGGTGCCTCTGGAGGTCGAGACGGTGGCGACCCTGGCCCAGGAGCCGGGCATCGTCGGCATCAAGGACTCTAGCGGCAACCTGGCGGGCTACCAGCAACTGGTGACCCAGGCCCAGAGCGAGACCTTTTCCGTCATCACCGGCAGCGACCATCTGGTGTTCGCCAGCCTGGCTTTTGGCGGCGATGGCGTCATCGGCACGGGCCTGAACCTGGCGCCCCACTGGTTCGTCCAGCTTTGGGAGGCGGTCCACGCGGGCCGTTGGGAAGAGGCGCGCGCCTTGCAGATGCGCATCTCGGCCATGCACGCCGGCATCGCCTATGGCGATTTCCCGGCGAGCATCAAGGGCGCCCTCTCTCTGATGGGCATCGGGAATGGCCTGGTGGCGGCGCCCCGGCGCTCGGCCACGGCGGCGGAGCGAGAGCGCATCGCGGCCAGCCTGCGCGAGATGGGGCTGCTGGGGTAGAGTTCCCGTCCTGGTGCGTGGGGGGATATCGTTCGGAGGCGAGCTGCGCCGGGGGTGAGGGCCAATAACGGAAAGGATAGCACATGCGCATCTGCGTCTATTGTTCTTCTAGCGGGCGGATAGCCGAGAGCTATGTGCAGACTGCCCGCCGCTTGGGCGAGGAGCTGGCCCTACGCGGCCATGAGTTGGTCTATGGCGGGGGCGACGTGGGGTTGATGGGCATCGTGGCCCGCGCCGTACATACACGCGGCGGCCGGGTGACGGGCATCATCCCCGAGGCGCTGACCAGGCATGATATCATCTATCGTCAGGCAAATGAATTGGTGATCACCGAGACGATGGCGGAGCGCAAAGGGCTGATGCTGGAACGAGCCGAGGCGTTCATCGCCCTGCCTGGCGGCTTTGGCACCCTCGAGGAACTGAGCGAGGCGTTGACCCTCAAACAGCTTGGGTACCTGGATCGCGCCCTGGTGCTGCTCAATGCAGATGGTTTCTATGATCGGCTGTCGGCCTTTTTCGAGCAGCTCATCGCCCTGGAATTCGTGCGGCCTGACCACCGCGCCCTCTATCACCTTGCGGACGATGTGGCAGGCGCGTTGGATTACATCGAGAGCTATGCCGGTTGCGATCTGACCACCAAGTGGTTCTAGGCGGGCAGCAGCGCGCCGGCCTCACTCCTCGGGGATGTCCTCCAGGTGCAACCAGCCCCGGCGTAGGCCCACCATCACTGCCTCGGTGCGCGAACCCACTTGCAGCTTGCCAAAGATGTTGGCCAGATGAGATTGGACCGTGCGCGGGCTGACATACAGGCGGTCGGCGATCTCGCGGTTGCCCAACCCCTGGGCCGCCAGCCGAAGCACCTCCAGTTCCCGCTCGGTGAGCACTTCATCGGCAGCGCGGGGATCGGGCGGCCCCTGCACCACGCGGCTCAGCACCTTTCTGGCGATGGCGGGGTGCAATACCGATTCGCCCGCATATACCCGCCGGACGGCGTTGATCAGGTCGCTGCTGCGGGCGTTCTTGAGCAGGTAGCCGGCAGCCCCCGCCTCGAGGATGGCAAAGACGTATTCGTCGTAATCGTAGGCGGTAAAGACCAACACGGCAGTCTGGGGCACGCTGGCCTTGATCTCCTTGGTCGCCTCGATGCCGTTCATCACGGGCATGCTGACATCGAGGACGGCCACATCGGGGCGCTCCTGCTCTGCCAGGGCCACGGCCTCGCGGCCATCGCCGGCCTCGGCCACCACGCAAAGATCGTTCTCGCGCTCCAGGATCTGGCGCGTCCCCTCTCGCACAACGACATGATCGTCGGCCAGCAAAATACGAATTGGCTTCATGGTTTCCGTTCTCCTGTGGCTGCGAGCCTGCCCTGCTGCGCCCTATCATACCGCAGGCTGACAGAAAATCGAAAGTGCGAGAGAAGGAGGCCCTTGGGCGTTAACAGCGACGAACTCTACCCATCGCCGCCCACTGCGATTGATAGAGTTCGTCTTACCAAGGAGGAGAAGAAGTGCTGCACCCGCGTCAACGGGATATTGGCACACTTGTGTAAAAGGTGACGCTTTCGCTATCAGCCTTTCACTCTGTAGCTACTATACACGGCGCAAGCCGGATAAGCATCCGCCAGGAGACCCATTCGGGACTAGGCAATTCTGCCCATCCACAGCAGCCTTCCGGCGTCGAGCCCCGTTCAGCCCAGCCGCGTGACGATGGTGCTCAGGGGGATCACCACCCGCACGGTAGTCCCCTGGCGCGGAGCGGAGAGGATGGTGGCGCGCCCGCCGAACAGCCGGGCGCGCTCGTGGATGCCGATCAGCCCCAGGCGGCCCGATGCCAGCATGGCGCCCGGGTCATCGGGCACCTCGAACCCGATGCCGTCGTCCTCCACCTCCAGGATCAGGCGATCCTGGCCATAGATCATGCTCAAGACGACGTGTTGCGCGTGCGCGTGTCGGCGCACATTGCTGAGGCTCTCTTGGGCCAGGCGATAAAGGCCCAACTCTAGCTCGGGAAGGATAGGCCGGGGCTCGCCCACGATACGCACCTTGACCTCGAACAGTCCCTCACGCTCGATCCGGTGGCCCAGGATCTCGAGGGTGCGCGAGAGGCCCAGTTCCTCTAGCAGCGGCGGCCGCAGGTCGCTGGTAAAGCGCCGCACCCCCTGCAAGGTATCGTCCACCATATCGCGCAAGTCGTCCAGCTCTTGCGCCAGCCCCTCGTCTCGGGCCATCTCCTCGGCATCCTCGATGCGCCGCCCCAGGACGATCAGCGCCTGGGCGGTCTCATCGTGCAGCTCGCGGGCGATGCGCTTGCGCTCCTCCTCCTGGGTATTGAGGATCGAGACCACATAGCGCTGGATATCCAGCCGGTAGCGTTGCAGCTCGGCGGCCATGCGGTTGAACGCCACCTCCAGGTTGCGCACCTCTGAGGGGCCCGAATCCAACGAGACCTGGGTATCGAAATCGCCATCGGCCAGGCGCTCCACCTGGGCCACCAGGCTGCCCAGCGGCGCCGTAACGCGCTGGCTGCCAAGGGCCAGAATGCCCAGGGGCAACGCCACCACGCCGACCAACAGGAGAACCATTAGATAGATATAGGGGCGCAGCGGCGCGACGATATCATCCCACAGCTCAGAGGTCAGCAGCCCCCAGCCATCCCAGGTTTCATCGGCGAAAAGCGAGCTGGCGAGTTGGCGCAGAGGGATCGGGGCATAGCCAACCACCATGCGATGGCCCCGGTCGTTGATGGTTTGCGCGCCCCGATTGCCCAGCAGCACGGCAGCCACCGCAGGATGGCGCTTGGCGTCGGCCCCGATCATCTCCGCCTCGGGATGGTACAAGACCACGCCGTTGGGATCCACCAGATACGAATAGCCCGCATCGCCCACGCGCACTTTTTCCAGCGCCGAGCCCAGGGCATGGCCTTCCGCCAGGCGCCAGACCCCCAGCACACAGCCGCCAAACTGCCGCCACGTGTCATAGTAGGGAATGGCCACGACCACCACCGATTGGCCCTGTCGGTTCGTCAGCACGGGTGAGCGCACAGGCCGCCGCACCTGGCGCGTGCGCTCGAAAAAGTCAAACTGCCCGAACATCTCGCCCAGATCGCCCCCCACCGTCGCCGTCACCTGGCCGTTGGCATCGGTCACGCTGATCTCATCAAAGCGCTCCTGAAGCGGGGTGTTGCCCTCGATCAGTGCCTGCAAGGGCACGGTGCGGCCCTCCCGGGCCTCGTCGGTCGAGGCCACCTGGGTGAGCAGCAGCACCGAATCGGCCCAATACGAGGCCACCTGCTGGGCCGCGAGCTGTACCAATTCGGCATCGCGTTGTTCCACCAGGGTCTGGGTGAGTCGGTTGAACCCGAAGAAACTTACCAACGAAAGCGCCAGCAAGAGCGCGATGACGGGCGCTGCCGTTGATAGCATGAGTTGCGAGCGCAGACTGCTGGCCCCAGCGCGGCGGGGAAAGCGCATAATGGCTCCAAAGCGTAGCTGGCGATGCGGGTGAAAGGTTCACACGGATTATAGCACGTCGCCAGGGCGACAGGAAAAGCGGATCGGCGCGGCGACGCCCACGCCCTGGGGGATGTTTGACAATGGTGTAAGCGTGCTTATACTTGCAGTTATGTTGAACTATACGCCGGAAACGATCCACATAGAGCGCCTTTCGCAGATCGCCAAGGCGCTGGGGCACCCCAAGCGCATCGCCATTCTGGATGCTCTCATCAAGGGCGTGCAATGCAATTGCGAGATCGCGGCGCAGCTCGGCCTGGCCGATAACCTCATCTCGCACCACATGCGCATCCTCGAGGAAGCCGGCCTGGTGCAAAGCGAGCGCGACCCCGTTGATGCGCGCTGGGTCTACTATTCGGTGGATCCCGAGGCCCTGGCCCAGACTTGCGCCGTGCTATGCGCCTTTTTCGACCCAGCGCGCATTCAGCCGCGCCAACCGGTCTGTGGCCCCTCGGGCGGGCGTGGGTGCAACCCGGCAGAGGGCTCGCCCTGCCCATAGGCGCAAGCCCCCTCGCCTGGCCCCGCATTGCCCCTGCGCCGACCCCCTGGCGGTCTCTCCCCACACTCACACCGAAATTCGGAATCTCGATCAGAATCCGCTTGACACGCCCGCTCATCGCGCTCCATAATGTCTCTGTGTAGTAGCAGATGTTGTCGCGTATCGAGATGGAGGCATTCTCATGCACAGGAAACTGCTGCTCATATTGTTGATCGTGGCCCTTTGGGTGCTGGCGGCCAGCCCTGTGGCAGCCGGTGGAGACAAGGTGCGCGGGGAAAAGGGCGAAGGCTCGGTGAACCAGCACCAGGTGATGGACCCGCCCCCGTTCCAGCCCTAAGCATAGAGCGCCCTTATAGCGGCAACATCCCGCCGTGCGGCCGTTTTGCGCGTTGCGCACCGTTGCGCGATGTGCTAGGATGGCTACGTTCGAATCGCTAGCTCTGGTAGAGGAGGTACGGATCGAGATGAAGAATTACATCGTTGCGTGCGGACAGATCACCTGGGGCCGCGAGACCCCACGCGATCAAGTGCTCAAAGAGATCGCCGATGCCGGCTATGAAGGCGCGCCGGCGGGCCCTTACGGCGGGGCAACCCCGGAAAGCATCGTCGAGCTTTACGGGCGCTTTGGCCTGCGCCCCGGCCCCGGCTATCTGGGCGCCAATTTCTGGGATCCGGCGCTGACCGACGAGCTATTGGAGCGCAGCAAGATGCTGGCCGAGTTCACCGTCGGCATCGGCTGCGACGCCATTTTCGTCGCCGATGGTGGGTTCCAGACGGTGACCTCCAGCGGCAAAACGCGCCGTGACCTGGCGGGCCACCCCGCCCCGTCTGATAGCCTCACGCCCGATCAGTACAAGTACTATGGTGAGGTGCTCACCAAGTGTGGCGAGATCTTCCTGGCCAGCGGCGTGATGGCCTGCTTCCACAACCATGTGGGCAGCTTTATCGAGACCCGCCAGGAGATTGATGACCTGTGGGCCCAGGTGGATCGCACCAAGGTATTCCAGGGCCCCGATATCGGCCACCTGGCCTGGGGCGGCGTGGATGTAACCCAGTTCTGCAGGGATTACGCCTCCGAGATCAAGTGCCTGCACATCAAGGATATCTATCCTGGCGTGATGCAGGAGGGTCTCGCCAAGGGTTGGACCTATGGCGAGTTCTCAGAAGCAGGCATCTTTGCCGAGCTGGGCGAGGGCATGGTGGATTTCCCCACCATGTTCGAGATCCTGAACGCGGCCGGCTATAACGGCTGGCTCGTCGTCGAGACCGACCGCACCATCAAGCCCTCGGCTTTTGAGAGCGCCAAGATCTCGCGCGATTATCTCAAGAGCCTCGGCTACTAGGGGTTCATTCGCCAAACCGAGTCCCGAGCGTTTCTGCGTTCGGGACTCGCCTGTGTTACGGAGCGCATGCTCCGTCGCAAGACATCGAGGAGCAACAACATGGTACTACGCATCGGACTCATCGGCGCCGGAGGCATCACCGCCTCACACGTAAGCGGGTGGAACACCGTCACCGACCGCGCCCAGATCGTGGCCGTGGCCGACGTCTCGGAGGAGACGGCCCGCCGCCGCATGCAGCAGATCGGCCACGAAGTGCGCTACTATGCGGACTATCGCGATCTGCTGGCCCAGAACGACATTGACGCGGTGGACCTGGCCCTGCCCCACTTTTTGCACTGCGAATCCATCGTGGCGGCGGCCCAGGCGGGCAAGCACGCCATGAGCGAAAAGCCCTTCTGCCTGAGCCTGGAGGAGGCCGAGCAGATTCGCCAAGCGGTGGACGAGGCCGGGACCATCTTTATGGCGGCCCACAACCAACTCTTTTTCCCCACCGTGCTGCGGGCCAAGCAGATGATCGTCGAGGGCGACCTGGGCAAGATCTACCAGATTGACTCGCTGGATGCAGGCGCCCGCCGCAGGCCCATCAGCCTGAACAAGAGCACCTGGGGCGGCAATGCGCCGCGCCCGGCGCCCACCTGGCGCAGCGACCCGGCCAAGATGGGTGGCGGCGAGCTGATTGACACGGGCTATCACCCCACCTATCGCATGTTGTTCCTGGCCGGCGAGCGCCCCGTGGCCGTCTCGGCGTTGTTGGGCACGTATCGCATGCCGCTGGAGCGCGAGGATACGGCCAACGCCCTGGTCGAGTTCGAGAGCGGGGTGACGGGGCGCCTGATGTCAAGCTGGGGCGTGCAAACCCCCGGCGGGCGGCCCATGCAGTTCGCCATCATGGCCGAGGCGGGCCAGGTTTGGGGCGAGATTGACCGCATGTACTATCTGCCCGTGGGGTTCGAGACCCCCGCCGTGGTCGAGTTCCCCGGCTGGAACTATGACCGCACCTTTGCCGCCGAGATCGCCCACTTTTGTGATGCGATTGAGGGCGGGTTCGAGCCGCTGCACTCGGTGGCCGAGGCCACCGAGACGCTCAAGGTGATCCTGGGCGCCTACCGCTCGGTTGAGGAAGGGATCATCGCGCGGCTGTAGCGTGCACGCTTTGGCAATGGCAAGCCCCTCGCTTGGCGACGTACTAGGCGAGGGGCTTTTGCATGCAATGCGGGGGGTGCGGCACTATTTGCCCGATCTGGGTCAGAGTGATATACTCTGCCCGTGTTCGGGGCGTAGCGCAGCCAGGTAGCGCACTTGAATGGGGTTCAAGTGGTCGGACGTTCAAATCGTCTCGCCCCGACACCAGAGGGCCAATCCGTACGGGTTGGCCCTCTTTTCGTGCGCCCAACCCCGTTTGACTGTGGTCTTTTGGCCCCAGGGGGCGTCCGTGGATGCACCACGCCCCTGGCGACGCTCGCAGACCCTCTCGCGAGAATGTTGTCAAAACGTTGTCAGAACGTTTGTTCAACGCTATGCGCCTGTAAAAGAACAACCGCGCCCCGGTGGCTTGTCACCTTGGCGCGGTTGGTAGTATCATCCGCTTGCCTGGGTGCCAACTCACCTGGGCCATGCCTCGGGCTGTTGCTAGCAGCGCCGGGGCTTCTATTGTAGGCATTATAGCATGGTTCTGTGCCCAGGCCCGTCGCGCTCAGGAAAGCAGCAGAACCTGCACAATAGCATGATGCTTGCAGGCACGTCAGAGCATCCCCTTGCCCGCCCTATCCCGAGCCGCCAGCGCCTCGCCCAGCCGCTGCTGGGCCTCGACAGCAGCGGCGAGGCTGGCGTTCAGCTCGTCCAGCAGTACGGCCTCGCGGGCCTGGAGCGTCGCAACCTCTGCCGCCGCGTCGTTGGCCGCTGCCCAAGGATTCCCCGAATAGCCCGGCACCTGCTGGCCCACCTTGAGCGCCGACAAATCGTCTCGCACCTTGGCCCGGCGCTGGCGTAGGTCGGCCAGTTCCTGGCGCAACTCCTGGCCCCTGGCCTTTACGCCATCGGCGTGTTCCTGGGCCAGGGTTACGTCCAGCTCGGGTAGCCGCTGCCGCTCCAGCAAAGCCACGACGCCCGAAAGAACCATCTGCTCGGTCTGCAAACGCCCGTGATGCACCACCAACCGCTCCAGCTCGGCGCCCTCTGCTTCGGCGCAGGCCGCGACGTTGGCCGCTGTCTCTAGCTCCAGTTCGGCCAGGCGCGCCTTGGCCTCGGCGACCTTGGCCAGCAGCGCATCGCGACGCTTGGTCTCCAGTTCCGTGAATGCGTCAGTCATTTCGCTCCGTCCCTTCTGGCTCGTGGATAACGATAACAGGATAACCCGCTGCCTCGGCCTCTTCAACGGCCCGCAGGTCGGCCTCGACTTGGGTCCCATCGGGATTCCGCCGCACAGTCACCGATTTCCAGGGTTTGCCTGGCGCCTTGGGCGATTGCCAGCGCTCCAGGGCCGCAACTCGTTTACGCAGATTCATCGCCGCTCATCCTTTCCTCAATAGCAGACACCCGTTCGGTCAGGCTCACCAGCTCAAAGAGCCGTAGCGACGCATCCAACACCGCCCGCGCAGCCGACACTCTGGCGGCGTCGCTGGCCTGGTCGCTCTGCATGACAGTGCGCAAAGTTGTCCGCGCCAGCGACATGTCATCCAGCAGACCAACGCAGGCCGAGGCCAGCATCGCGTCGCTCAGGCGCGATAGTTCTATCTTTACCCGCGCATCGCCCAGGTAGCGCCAAGCGGTGCGCTCGGGCAAATCGGCTCGCTCCGCAGCTTGGCGCACCGTGCTGCTCTCCAACAAGGCCAACACGAACCGGCGCTGCCGAGTCGTCAGTGCCCTATGTGTGCCATTATCGGCCATAACGTGCCACCCCCAGCGTCACTCCTCCACCTTGACGCCCGCCTCCCGCATCATCTCGCGCATCTCGCTCCACGCCGCGTACTCGTGTTCGCGCTCCCCCTCTTTCGCTCGATGCCAGCGACAAAACTGATAGCCCGAGCTGCGCCAGACCCATTGGCCGCATGGCCGTCCGTCGGCGGTATGGAGCGAGCCACAACGGTGGCCGACAGCCTGCATGTATTCCAGTTCAGACATGGCGCCGCTCCTCGTAACGGGCGTCCCTACAGACGGCCCCAAGCAGCTCGCCCAATTGGACGATGAGCGCGCCCTTGGGCATGTCGCCAGGCACCAGCAGGGTCAGCGCTTCGGCGGCCTGGTCGGTTCGGCGCGCCGTTACGCGATAACCGCCGCCGGGCCGCTCGGTGAGTTCGTAACGGTGTGCGGTCATGGTTTCCCCGCCAGGCCGCCGAAGGCGTCCAGCTCGTCGCCCCACTCATCCATCATCGTTTGTAAGTCGGCGTCGCGCTCGGTGGCGTAGGCGCCACCGTCTTCGTCCTCTGTAAGATGCGTATCAATCGTGCAACACATGCCACACATTTCATCCACCGGGGCATGTGTTGCATCTGTTGCATGATTGACACTCATTTCCACCAACAGGTAGGGTTGCTCACGCCCGCGCTTCTTGCCTTTGACCACGACGCCCTTGGCGACCAGCTCGCCCATCTCGCGGCTGACTTGTGACCGGTCGGCCAGCAGGATGTCGGCTATCTCCGCAGTGGTCGCCTCTCCGCCAAGGCCCTTGAGGGTACCCACGATGGCCGCCTGCATGGTTCCCACGCGCACGCCTTGGGTATCCTCGGCCACCTGCCAGCAGCTCGTCGCCGGGTCAAAGGCGACGCCCAACTGGGCCTCTTCCACGTCGCGGCCTGTAAGGGCCAGGGTCGCGCCCTTGTCGCCTCGTTTTCGATAGAGCCCCCAGATGGTGTCACAGACGGCACTCTTGCCCGTGCTACCCATCACGTCATCTACCACGTCGGCGCCCATGCCGTTGCCTTTTCGATGATGGTCAATGAGCAGGATGCAGGCGTCGGCGGCCAGGGCGAGCTCCTGCAAGCCGCCCATCAGGGCCGTAACCTGGCCGATTTCGTCCCAGTCCATGCGCCCCTCGATGGCCCGCGCTAGAGTGTCAATGACCACCAGCTTGAGCCCATTGGCGCGGATGGCATCTGCCAGGGCGTCAATGCCGTCGGGCGTGTTCAGGGCGGGCCAGCCGAAGGCCAAGCTCAGGCCGTCCAGGGCCGCAGCGCCCATGTCTTTTAGGCGGGTTTGCAGGCGTCGGGGTGAGTCTTCAAGTGCGACGTAGAGAGCCCTGCCCTGGGCGACGTCGCGCCCCAGGAACCGGCCACCAGCCCCCACCGCGAGCGCCAGCTGCAAGCCCATGAAACTTTTTCCGAGCTTGGGCCTTCCGGCCAGCAGGGAGAGGCCCGCTGGCAACAAACCGTCCACAACCCACACGGGCGGCGGAAAGTCGGCAGCCAGCAGCTCGCCCAGGGCCCAAACCTTGGCGGCCCCCCGTTTCCGCGCCTGGGTCCCGCCGGGCAGCGGCGCATCATCTAGCCACGCGGGCGGTTCCTGTAACGGCGGGGGCTCATCCAGTCGTGCGCGAATATCGGCCCGCGAGCGCTCGCGATTGCGGCGTTCCTTTTCCAGGATGCTGTCAAAGAGCCCAGGCAAAGAGCGGTCGCTCTGAGCAGGGCTGCCCTTGCTTCCCCTGTCAGCGTCGCTCATCGCCCACCCCCCCAAATCTCGGCCTGCATGGGCTCGGGCTCCGGCGACCTTTCGCCCACATGCCAGCGCTCAAGCGCCAGGCAAAGCTGCGGGCCAAATCCGTAATCGAACAGTTGGCCCGCATACGCCAAGTCGTTGACGGCAGCCCAGTACCGCTGGCCCGTTTCTATGTCATCTAGGCGTATCCATTGGACCCCCAGCGCCCGCGCCGCAAGCACGTCGGCGACGTCGGCGGCCCAGCCGACGAAAGGCTTGCGGCGCAAATGGACGCTGGTGCGTACCTGTTTGAGCCACACGCGCCCGCCTCCGATAACTCGGCCGTGTCGTGGCCCTTGACGTCGGGCAGTTTTTCGTGCATAATGATTGTAAGAGAGCACAATTAACCTGCTTTCCAAACTCTCGCAGGCCGCCGCGTTGCCCAGCGCGGCGGTCGCCGTTTATCCGATAGTCGCCCGCAAACGGGCCAACTTCCCCCCTAGTGTCCGCGCCCGCGCCGCCAACTGGCGCCGACGGCGTGCCAGCGCCTTGGCGCGGGCCTCTCCGTCAGGCCGCCTCGCGGGCATGGTCGGCCTCCAATCGCAGGTCGGGCTCTCCGAGGCGAGCCCGCCGCAACAGGGCCCGCAACACGGCGCTCTCGCTACGCTGCGTCGCCTTGGCGAGCTCGGCCAGCTTGTGGCGCTCAGCTGGCGTCAGGCGAAACGTCATCCGGTCACATAGTGCGTCCATGCCCCCTCCTCCCCTCCGGTCGTACCTTGTCATGCCTGTATTTTACTCCAGCCCTAGCTGGTCGTCAATCGTTCCTGGGTACGAATCTGCGTAAATACCCTGTATTCCAGTTTTTCTCAATTCTTTTGCAGAATCCTTTGACAAAAAGAGAGCCGCCAGGTGGGGGTCCCTAGCGGCTCGTGGAGAAAACGTCCAGTGTCAGTGCTCAGGCCGCTTCTGTCTCTCTGGTAGGCCGAACTCTTGGACGTAGAGACGGTCAATGGCCACAGCCAATGCTTCGGTTTGGGTGCCGTAGCGCTCGGTCAGGCGGTCAAGTTTTTCGCGTGTCGCCAGGCTAACCCACGTTCCCAATCGTGTCTTGGCCCGTTCCTGTTCCATGCGTTCCTCCCTCATGTGGCGGGCCAGGGGTGTCGACCCCTGGCCCTGTCCGTCTCTACGCCAGCACTCTCTCGCGCTCGGGTTCGGCCTGGCGCTCGCGCCGGGCCCTGCGCTCCTCGGCCAACAGCTCTTGAAGCAGCCCGTCGGCCATTGCCGCAGCGTTGGCCGCGCTCTCGCCGCCAGCTACCAGGTTGCGGTAGTAGGCCCCAGCATCCTCGATTGCCCGCTCAAAGTAGCTCGCCATGGGTCTCTCCTGTTCTCGGCGTGTGGAAGTGCGCCTCGGTCAACTGCCCTCATGGTAGCATATGGCTAGCCATTTGTCAATAGGAAATTTCGGTTATGCATGAAAAAAGGCCCTGACGGCTTCCACCCCACCAGGGCCTGGCGCAGGGCCAGGGCTCACAGGAGAGCGACCCCCAGCCACGCAACGCTAGTTTATCCCACGGCGCTGCCTTTCGTCAAGCCCCGTATGCCTACTATCAGTCAACCCCACGCAGCACCGTCTCGACACACGCCCTGCCCAAGGGCAAGACCCGATGCTTCTTCGCCAGCTCTTCCCAGCCCATCGTCTCGGCCCCAGGCATCTGCTCCCTGGGTGTATCGGTGAGGATGTAGCCATCCAGGGAGATGCTCTTATCCTGAAACGCCTTTGTCTGGCCCAACGCGTACAGGGCGTGCAGGGCATCTATCTTGTCTGCATTGCCCGAAAGGCCACCGTGGTGCATCCCATGAGGCTCGACAAACACCACCCGCACATGCCCCGATTCCTTGTCACGCGTCCAGAGGACAAAGTCGGGGTAGAAACCGCTCTGCACAAAGTAGCCGACGCCAACGCGGGGCAGGTTGCGTAGCAGATAGACCTCGAGCTGGTCGTATGGGGCGGACGTATGGTTTCGTTTCCAGAACTCGCACAGGTCCTGGACGAACCTGCTCTCCGCTTCGTTGAGTCCCGGCGGCGAGACCGCGATGCCGTCTGCCCCATGCCCAGCCTGCAAAAGCAGGGGGTTGTAAAGGTGAAAGTCCACGTGTAGTCGAGGCAGTGGTGGCCCACCGGCCTGCATCAGCTCGCCGCTTGCCAAAAGGGCCTGGATGCGACTGAGCCGCTCTGCATCCGAGATGCGAAGCTGGTAGCCGTCAATGATGCTGCCGTGGGTCTGGGAGAGAAGGCCAGGCTCCAGGTGCTGGCTTTGCGCCGCGCGCTCTCGCCGAGCGTAGAGGCGGTCCACGTAGGTACGCAAGGCGGTCGCGGCAGCCTCCTGGATTCGGTCGGGCCGCCGCAGGTCCTCCTCGGGCAGCAGCACAGAGCACTGCTCCAGGATGGCTGGCAACACCGACCTGCCCAGATACAGATTGTGATAGCCCCGCGTCTGCTTGTGCTCCAGTAGCTCCAGGTACAGGCTTGGCAGGTCCAGAAGCGGCATGGCCTTGTTCCACTGGAGCGGCCTCGGGCTCGTCTCGCCCGCCGTGGCGACCGCGCCGTCATAGACCGCAACCCTGGGCCGCAGGTCCACTAGGACACGCGGCGGTTCGCTGGTCAGCCGCCAGGTTTCCTGCTCGGCGCTGTACCCCCGCTCTAGCTGGGGGATGAACAGCTCGGGCCAGGGCTCCATGGCCTGCACGGGCAGGGTCCGCTCATCCATCAACCCCTCCCGCTCTATCATCTGGCGGAACTGGGCGATATAGTCGGCGTTCCAGCCGAATATCTGCAAGGTCTCCAGGTGGCTGAGGCCGCCGGGGTGCTGAATGCCATGGATAGCCTCGGAGCGCTTGAGCGAAAGGTCCCTGCCTTTGAGCCGCACGCCACGCCCAAAAAGCTGGATGACCTGGCTACCTGGCCCCTTACCCATGTTGAGAAGGCCCATGGAAGAGACGCGCCAGGAGCTCCAGCCTTCGATGAACTTTTTCGCGCCCACCAGCAGAAAGACCCTCGAGTCGGGATGTTCGATGTCGCCAAAGAGTGAGGGCGTGAACTGGTCCTCTTCGGTATCTATGCTCAGGTGCTCCCTGAGGTGCCGCCTGAACGCCGAGCTATCCCCGATATAGATGACGCCGAAGTAGGGCTGTTCTGCCTCTGCGCTTGGTGTAGATACCCGCAGCCCAAACTCGCCGCCGGCGCTCTTGATTTCCAGCAATTGTAACGCGCCGCGGCCGTGAAACAGCGACGTGGTAATCTGGTCGTATAGGTCCTCGGCGGGACTTTCGCGCAGGTACGGCCAGGCGTCGGCGAATAGGTCTTGGCCGGTTTTCGGGTCGCGGAAGCCGCTCTCTTCAGAGAGGAGCCGCTGCATGACCCCGATGCTCCATACGTCATCCTCCAGGAAGCGCCGCAAAAACGCCACCACCGTCGCCACATCGCTCTTGGATTGCTTCTTGTCTTGATACACGGCTTTGCCGCTTACGCTCGAGCCGATAAACACCCAGAGCGGCGTTTCCAGATTGTAGGGCCGAAAAGCCTCCCGATTGGCCTGGTATAGCCGCACCTGCTGGTAGAAGGTGAGCAGGCCCCCGACCAGCAGCTCCTGGGCCCGTTCCTCCTGGGTGTTGGCCAGGTTGAGCACTCGGAACGCCTTGCCATACCCGTCGTTATGAAAGTGCCGATAGGAATAGTCGAACAGGATGGCCTTGCCATACTCTGCTAGCAGGCCCTGGCGGTCCTTCTTGCTGGCGCCTCCGATGGCCTGGGCAAAGGTGGCGCTGTATTCCAGCAAAAAGCCGTTCGCACTCAGGCGCTTCTGGATGTCTTTCCATGTCTGGGCTTCGCTGCCAGCGCCTTTGTGCCCCTCATCCACCAGCACCAGATTCTCGTCCAGGAGGCTCTCTATCGGAATGCTCACCCCTTCCCCAGAAGCCTCCTCGGCCAGCTTTTGTGTCTCGACAACCCAGACCTGTGGCTCATAGCTGACCTGTGCCCCTCGCCTCTCCGAGATATGGGCCGCCAGGATGCCACTCTGCCGGAACTCGCGCAGATGCTGCTCTGATAGCCCCTCCCCTGGCGTGATGAGCAGGATGCTGCGAAAGGCATGGCGTCCGTCGGCCCGCCGCACCAGGGCCTCCGGGTGGCGCCCATGCTCCAGATAGTGCAGCACCTGCCAGATGTGCGCGTGCATGAGCAACGTCTTGCCAGAGCCGGTGGCCATGAAGAACGCCAAGCGGCGCAGGTCGTCCAGGGCAAAGAGAGGAATGTCTCGCAGGTGCGCTTCGTCGGCTTGCAAGCTCTCCAGGTAGCGGTTGAGCCGCTCCAGGAGCCCCGCCGGAGCCTCCGTGAGCAGGTCTAGATAAACCTCGCTGTAGAGCAGGGCGAGATACTGAAAGTATCGCAGGTGCAAGCCATCGCGCCGCTGGCCCAGGCGGGCCTCATAGTCCATGACGCGGCGGTCATAGGCGGGCAGTCGCGCCTCGACCGCCGCGTCCAGCCCTGCCCGCCCCACGAGGGCCCCATAGAAAAAGCTCTGGCCGTCGGCGCCCGGCCCCTCGCGGATACCGTAGAGCGCACCCTTGAGCTCCTCCAGGCTGCTCGCGCCGAACAGGCCGTGCATGAATCGGTTCAGGACCAGATACTGCTCCAGGTTCATGCCTGCGTTGCCTCCATGAGCCGCTTGAAGAGCGGGTCCAGAGACTGCACGCCCGGCAGGGCGCTGTCGCCGTTGATGAGGACCTTGTCATGGCCCGCGATGCGCTCCTCCATAAAGGTCCGCTCGGTCGCGGCATCCAGCCCGTCGGTGTCGCGCCAGATGACCAAGACCCGCTCCCCTTGGCCTCGGTTCCCGGAGACCAGACGATAGTCGCGGCCATCGGCTGGGTTCTGGAGAGTCTCGACGCGCCGCACGCGCAGGCCATACAGGTAGTTGAAGGTCTCGACCAGGTCCACGGGGCGCTCGACGGGCCCCTCGTCGGTGAGCACCTCCAGGGTATAGTGGAAGGGGTGCTCCAGCTTGTCGGCGGCCAAGAGGGTGGCGCTGGCCTCCAGGGGCAGGCGCGCCAGGTAGCGCAGGCGGTATTCGCGGGGCCCCAGGGCCTCCTTGTAGGCAGCGGCCCGCTCCCGCTCCCTGGCCAGGGTCTCTTCCGTAGAGAGGTTGTGCAGCGCGTCCTCATAGCCCTCAATGCGCAGAACCTTGACCAGGCGAGGCGTCCGGCCCACCCAACCGGGCCAGCCCCCGTCGAGAGCCCTATCGGGATAGGCCACCGGACGTCCGTCCTTCCAGTCGGGACAGTACATGACCTTCTGGATGCGCGGCAGCAGCACGGTATCGAAATAGTCGGCCATCTCGACCAGGATGAACTTGTGCTGCCCGCGGTCCTCGCGGTTCAGGTTGATGACGGCATGGCCCGTGGTGCCAGAGCCCGCAAAGTAGTCGAGGACCAGAGCTGCCGCGGTGGAGCTCGCCTGAATCCATGTTCCTAGGACTAGTTCATCCTTAGGGTTCGGAAAACCGTCACCCCCTAAAACTTGCCTGAGACGCTTGGTTGCGGCCCTACCGTCTCTGTAGAACACACTGTTGGGGACTTGACCTTCGTTGTCCGACAGATATGCTTTAGAGCATGGAACTTTCGTTTCATCTTGCCAGAAATGGACCAGATTCGCCTCGATAGCTTCGAGCATGCGCTCTTTGGTTGGGTACATCCAGCCCCGAGAAGGAACTACGCAGGGCCTGCCGGTTACCGGATGCAGCACCTCATAGGTGGGCCCACCACCTCCCGGCCACGAAATATCGCTAGGGAAATACACGCCTCGCTCATCCACCGCGCTGTAGTGTCTGTGTCTCTTTGCCGGATGATTATCCCTCAGGCCGCCGAGCCACTCTTTGAGCCTTTCGGATATGCCCTGATAGTCTTCACCGAGAGCCTTGCGGAGAGAGACTGCCTTTCGATATATATCGTCAATCCCTTCCTTGCGGATTCTCCATGTTACGCCTAGGTTCTGGAGCAAGACCTTGTTCAGTGCGTAGCACAACATGACCTCATGGGACAGTGAAACAAAGCGGGAGTCGTTCTTCCTTCCGCCTTCCCAGATGAGTGGCGCAACGGCGTTGTCCATCCCGAAGACATCATTCATCAGCATCTCGAGCCTACACTGCTCGTTCTCATCGATACTCACTATGATGACGCCACTAGTCGACAGCATGGTGCGCCCCAGAGAGAGACGGGGCTGAATCATGGTAAGCCAGGTAGAGTGCTTATAACCTTCTTTATACGGGAAGTCGTCGTCCTCCCTGTTATACGGCGGGTCAATGTAGGTGCATTGCACCTGTCCGCGGTATCGCTCACTCAGCATCTGTAGCGCCTGATAGTTCTCCCCATGCACCAGCAGCCCGTCTGTGGCCTCGTCAAGGTCCTCAAAGGCGGCCAGCAAGCGGTCCTTGAAGCCCTCGTCAAAGTGGGCCGTGTTCACCACCAGCGTGGGGTGGGCTCGCAGGAAAGCCTCATCCAGCTCCCCTTCCAGGCCGTAAAGCTCGTCCCAGGCGGCGCGCTGGGCCTCATTGGCCAGCACGACGGGCCACAACTCACGCGGCACATGCTGGATGGGGCAGAGATACTCGGTGGAGAGGACGAACTTTTGCTTCTCAAAGAGGCGGCACTGCACGCGCTCGAGCTGGTCCAGGAACGCGATAATGTCTTCGGCCACCCGCCGCAAGACCCGGATGCTGCGCAGCTTGGCCGCCAGGTCCCCCTCCATGTCGGCCAGGTGGAGCACCTGGTCTTTGATGTAGAACTCGAGCTCGCGCAACAGAAACCCGCGCAGGTCCTTGTGGACGAAATAGTCGCTGGTCTGCTTGCGGCAAAAATGACGCAGCCGATGCAGCAGCAGGCTCACCTGTTCCTTGTCCGTCTCCCGCACGATGGCCTTGAGGGCCAGGGCCAGCGTGTCCTCGGAGATAGCCTCCAGGATGGGCCCGACCGCCTCCTCCAGGATGGCGGCCTGGCCCTTGGCGTTCTTGCCATATTGGACCTCCTCCTCCGCCGTGGGGAGCCGGTACTCGAAGGGGATGGTCAACGTCCGCTCGGCATAGGTCACCTGGTCGGGCTGCGGGAAAAAGTAGCGCGCCTCGCCCTTGGTGTTCTCTCGGGGCTGCGTGGCCGCCGCCAGCCGGAACCTGACGCGGTAGGGCCCGCCCACGGCTTCCACGGAAAAGGCATAGTCGCGCAGGTGCTCGGCGCTTTTGACATAGTGCTGGTCCTTGTTGGCCCAGTGCAGATAGACCTCCTGACCATCGTAAGGGACCGCATAGGTCTCGTGGCTCCCGTACCGGCGCTTGGGGATAAAGTCGCCGTCCTCATAGTAGCGCCGGAAAAAGGCATAGAGATGGTTGAATACATCTATCTGCTGGGCCTCGGTCGTCTGGGCTTGCTGAAGCGCCTCGCGCGCCGTCTCGTATTGGGCGATGGCCTCTCGAAGCGTCCTGAAACGCGTCTGACGGTATTCCTCACGCACTGAGCCATCGCTGTCAATGGGGTCGTTGTCCACCTCTGCCCGGATGCGCTGCGCCAATGCTTCGACGTCATCTTGTAGAGCGTCCTTCTGGCCTTCCTCCACAGCTTGGAACGCCTGCCGCACGCTCTCAGGAATCTGCTCCTGGATGAACGCCTCCAGCTCCTGGCGCTTGATGTGGTACAGGCGATAGAGGCCAAAGTCCAGGTCGGCAGAATCAAGCTGGAACAGGTCTTTGAGCAGCGATTGCAGACGGGTCAGAGCATCCATAGCAGGCTCCTGTGTGTCTTTGGTCCGGTGCGTAGATGATACCAGAGCGGGAGCGCGGACGCCAACCGCCTAAAAGCGCACGCTCCTGGTTCCTTGCGACCAGGTCAACAACGTCGCCTCCCTGTATCCGACCACGGCCTATCATCTGACTCTGTCGCCCGCATCGCGCAAGGGTACGGCACAGGCAGGTGACAAGTGAAGCTGCTATTCGCTAATCAATCGCGCCAACGACACGTATGTCATAGCGTGCAATAAGACTTGGGTTCCCAGTCCACTCCGTTGCTCTGCTGACCCGAAACGCCGTCGCTTCGCCAGGGCGTAGCGCCTTAGCCTCCGTGCTGGCATTTCCGACAGCAACCAGATTTCCCTCGCTGTCGTACCCTGCCACTGCTATATAGATTTGTGAGAAGGCATTTGCGCCTGTATTGCGGACCTCGCCGCGTATCGCTCCCAGGGAATAGCTATGGGATGTGATTTGCAGGTCATCGAACTCTCTCCTTGTCGCATACCACCCAGGGGTAAGGTACAGTCTCCAGGCGTCCCATTCCTCGACTTCGCCGATGCGGAGCTCGAAAGTGGCCCATTCGCCAGGACCAAGAACACTAACGTAGGGCTCCGAACTCTCGGTCTTCTCGAAAACTATCACTCCCCCGCTATACAGCACAACGCCAGCCTCAACGTCACGGAAGTCTTGGCTGCTTATGTTCCTGATAACCCCGATGACATAGTCAGTGGGCTGGAAGAGAAAGTCGTCCTCAACAATAGATAGTGCTTCGAAGACGACGGAGGCCGCAGCTATCTCTGGCTGAGGCGCGTTTCGCAGAGCATACACAGGCGTGGGAACGGGAAGGGGCGTACTGGTTGGAGATGGCAAGGCCATGTCCTGTGCCTGACTCGGCAGCGAACTGTCTATGGGCTGCCCTCCCGTGTTGATTCGGTCAACGACTAGCTGCGCCAGCCTTAGGGTCTCCTCCAGACTTGGTGATATTCCTGCTGTCACAACGTGACTGACAAGATTTCCTATTCGGAAGGCGATAGCATATCCCATGCCGCCAATCTCGTCATCCTCAGAGTGAAATACCCAGGCTGCGGATTCGTCTCCTAAAGGAGGCACCGAGACTCGGTCAGCATTATCGTCAGCGTCGGCAAGGCTGCGGCCAAACCTCGCCTGGGCTGCTGGCTCATCCTTGTCCACAGCCATAGTATTCCCCACAAAGGCAGTGTCCATCAAGCGCTCAATGCTCGTCGCCCTATACATGACCCTATAGCCTGATACCCAGTCTCCATTGCTTACGACCCCGGTCTCGTCTCTAGCAACAGAAAAACCATCCGGGAGGTCTCCTAGTGTGAGTACAAAGCCTCGCAGGTCAGCCTCAGGAGATACAAGATTCCCTTGCGTCACGAACTCGACTGTGGGAGACAAGGTTGAAGTCGGCAAAGGCGTCAGCGTCCGAGTGGCAGTGGGCGGCAGGGCCGTCATGGTGGCCGTGGGGAGCGCGACAGTAGCCGTCGGCGCCAGTGCAGTCATTGTAGCATTCACAGCGGCAGCTATCGCGCTCTCATCAGGGCCTCGTGAGCTAGTACATGCAGAGACAGCAACCAACATAATCACGACGCATACGATGCGCATTACCATAGTCATCTGAAAAGCCTCCTCTGGTGAGCTGCACAGCGCCACAACCGGTAATCTCTCATGTGCCCATCTGCCCTTCTGCATTCGCTTTCATTCTACTGACACTCTCTCAAGCAGGCCAGTGTCAGAGCAACCTCAAGTGCGGCCTCAGCCCATGCCCTTCGGCGCTCACCCCCTTTCCCAGCGATTCTTATCGCCAATGGCCCGCGCAATGGCCTGGGTCGCCGCGCTGTCGTCTTTGCCAATGGCGTGGGCATAGACTGCCATCGTAATGGCGCTGTTGGCATGCCCCAGACGTTGCGACACTGCCGGTATCGGTAGACCCTCGGCCAGCAGCAGGCTGGCGTGCAGGTGGCGCAGACCGTGGGGCGTCACTGGAGGTAGGCCCAGGCGGTCGCACTCGCGGCGCATGGCGTGGGCCACAGTTGCCCGATGAAGGGGCTGGCCTTCACTCGCAAAGACTAAAGCCCCGCCGCCCGCCGCCAGCCGTCTCTCGGCCTGCCGACGCAGGGCCTCGATAGCCTCGGGGGGCAGGGTCACGGTTCGCACCCCCGCCCGTGTCTTGGGTTCGCTCACTACCCATCGGCCCCCGATGCGCTGCACCGTCTTGGCAATCACGATGCGCCCCGTCGCCAAGTCCACGTCGGCCCATGTCAACGCTAAAGCCTCACCCAAGCGCACGCCCGAATAGGCCAAGAGCGCCCAGAGAGGCCCCAGCCAATGTTCATAGGTAGCATCCAGGAACGTCCGCAGTTCGTTCGGGCTCCATAGGGCTTTGCGCTCGGCCTGGTGGGTAGGCCGGACAACGCGCTCACAGGGGTTCTCGGGCAGCCAGCGCCACAGCACGGCCAGGCCGAACGCCTGCCGCAGGAGGGCGTGGACCAACTCGGCGGTGCGCCCGCGTCCGCTCTTGCGTAGACCCGCGTAGAGACGCTGCAACCGGTCGGGGCTCACTTTTGCCAAACGCACGCCCCCTAGGGCAGGGCGGATGTGCTTGTCGCATTCCAGGGTGTACTGGGCGACGGTCGCGGGTTTCAGGTTTGGGGTGACGGTCTCAAGCCAGGCATCCAGCAGGTCGCCGACGGTGCGCTTGCCGGGGTCGGGCAGGGTCCCTGCCTTGGTCGCCTGGCGCTGCAATTCGGCCAGCTTGGCGGCGGCCTCGGCGCGGGTGCGTCCGTAGACGGTGCGCCGCCGTCCGTCCACCTGCAAGGATGCTTGCCAGCGCCCGTCTTGGCGCTGGGTGATGGCGCCCTCTCCATTGCTGCGGCGTGCCATGATGCGCTCCTCTCGTGTGAGTGGGGCGCATAACGTTGTCAAAACGTTGTCAGAGAGAGGGTGCTGCCAAGGTCTACTAGGGGTGGTGCATCACAAGGCAGGATACCACAACAGGTAGTGCCCGTGTTCGGGGCGTAGCGCAGCCAGGTAGCGCACTTGAATGGGGTTCAAGTGGTCGGACGTTCAAATCGTCTCGCCCCGACACCAGAGGGCCAATCCGTACGCAAGCATGCGTCACGCATGTATGCGTCAGGGTTGGCCCTCGCTCTTTTGTGAGGGGCACCCGTGGGCGCTCTCACGCGCTGGCGCGGACCGCCCAACGCCCCGGTTTGGGGAATATATCGGACCTTACCGGTGCGGCGCGGGCGTTTGTCGCGAGACCGGAGCACAGCAAGGAGGGGCGGTCTGGCCGGTTCACGGGCCGTCACTCTTCCGGCGCGGCGACCACCTCCTGCTCCGGCAACTCCTCGCGCAGCAGCATGCGCATCTGGCGCGCGTTCTGCAGCGCATAGCCCCCATAGTTGTTGTTGAACAGCACGTGCACCGCCTCGGCCGTCTCCGCCAGCAAGGCGACGTGCGGGGCCCACTCGCGCAGTTCGTCCTCGCCGTACAGATAGTTGAACCGCTCCGCTGCCGACCGGAACTTGCCATACCAGGTACTGGCGTTGCGGCCATGCAGCCGCACGATCGCCAAGGCCGAGGCCGTCACCTCCAGCACCGTCGGCACGCTACCGGACCCCACCTGGGGCTCGTCCACGGCAGTCAGCCCGACAGAGGCATCGCGCAGGGCGGCCACGGTCTCCTCCAAGCTGCCCTGCTCGTACCAGCTCCGGTGGCGGAACTCGACGGAGAGCAGGTCATCGGGATAGAGGGCCCGCAGGGAGACCAGGTACGCCCGCTGGGCGTCGCCGGCGGTGAACCAGGGCGGGAACTGGAAATGCAGCGCGCCCAGCTTGCCGGCATCCCGCAACGGCTGCACCGATGCACCGAACTGGGCGTGGAACTCCTCGCCGGGGGGCTGCTCGCGGTCGTGAAAGGTGAGCTGTTGGAATGCCTTGACGTCGAACCGGAAGCCGGGCGGGGTGCGCTCGGCCCAGAGGGCAAAGTTACGCGCCGGCATCAGCCGGTAGTAGGTGGAGTTGATCTCGACGACGGGGAACCGCCGGGCATAGTAGGCGATCTGCTGGTTGGAGGGCAGGCCGTCGGGATAAAAGCCCTTGTGATCCGACCAGCTACAGGCTCCCACATAGATGCGACTCACGTTGCCACCTCCTCGCCCGGCGCGGAGCGTGACGCCTACCGGCTCTCCATCTGGTCAACGAGGGACAGGATCTCCTCATTGGGCGGGATATCCGACATCGAGTGGCCATAGTGCACAAAGCGGGCCACGCCGGCCTTGTCCACCAACACCTGGGCGGGCATACGCCCCAGCTTGAGCAGGTTGACCTCTTGGCCATAGAGCTTGAGCACGCTGGCCTCCGGATCGGGCAGGCCCACAAAGGGCAACTCCTCTTTGGCAAAGTAGGCGGAGAACGCCTCGGCGTCCTCGGGCCCTACGACCACCACCTCGACATCCCGGGCCGCGAACGCGGCATGATCACGGCGCAACTGCGCCATGTGCGCGCGGCAGAACGGTCAAGCAAAGGTGCGGTTGAAGACCAGCAGGACATGCTTGCTGCCGCGATAGTCCGAGAGGCTGACCGGGCGCCCCTGATAGTCGGGTAGGACAAAGTCGGGCGCTACCTGATCGAGTTCGACGCGTGCCATGCTGTCCTCCGGTGTGGGGCGGTGTGCTCGAACGGACGCTCGATCTGGGCCTCATGGTACTGCATTCCGGGGGCGCGTCAAGCCGGAACGGAGGCGAGCTCGCTTCCGCGCTGCGACGGTAGGTGTCGTGGGGGTGTGCTATGCTGGGCGCGAACTGGGCATGGCAGCAAAGGCGTTGACGGAATTGCTGGCGCAGAAAGCGTTTTGGGTGGTATACTGGGTTGGATGGGATGGGCGGAAATACACAAGCGAGGCCAAAAGTATCCTCTAGTCGGATCGAATAGCGGCCTGCTTGACGGGGACTCCGCCACCTAGGTCGGCAATCTTTCAGTACCCTCAAATTGGGTCGAAAAGGACATCGCACGCTTGACTTTTTCAGGGCGAGATGCTATAGTGAGCGCTGTAGGGACTCCTCCACATAGATCGGCAATGGGAAAGGAATTTCGCCTATGGCACACCGCCCTCGCGCGATTATCCGGGTAACTCGTTTCCGTACCCTCTTCCGGTTCTCTGGTATCGGCGACCAGTTCACCTTTGATACGTTGATCCGAGACTTGCGAGCAGCGCTGCCCAACGCCGTGTTCGATTGGCGCGAACACTCGTGGACATTGCCAACGCAAGAACTTCCAGCTTTGCTCGCCTTTTTGCGCTCGCGTTCGATAGGTACCCTTGCGTCTCCTGTAGTAGCTTACTAGCGAATCTGCCTGATGTCAAGGAGGAGTCCCTTGATTTCGTTCACATCATACCCCTTCCAGAGGCGCGTAGCGGATCTACTCCTTTCCGGCCAGAACGTCATCCTGCAAGCGCCCACGGGCGCAGGCAAGACCTATGCCGCCCTGTTGCCTCTTATCGAGGCCCGCGAACGCGGTCTCGCGTTCCCCCCGCGTTGCATCTATAGCGTGCCCATGCGCGTCCTGGCCAACCAGTTCGCCGCTTCGGAACAAGGCCAAGCACACGGCGCCAAGATCCAGACCGGCGAGCACGGCGACGATCCGACCTTTCTCAACGACCTCACCTTCGCTACCATTGACCAGACGCTGAGCAGCTTTCTGATGACGCCTTACAGCCTGGGGCGGCGCCGAGGCAACTTGAATGCCGGGGCCATCGCCTCCTCTTACCTGGTCTTTGACGAGTTTCACCTCTTTGATCCGCAGACGATGCTGCCGACCACACTAGAGATGCTGCGCATCCTGCGCGGCATCACGCCGTTCCTACTGATGACAGCCACCTTCTCCCGAGATATGCTTGCTGGATTGGCAGACTATCTCCATGCTGTGGTCGTTCCCGAGACGCCCGGGGACGTCGAGGCGCTCCAAACCCTGCCCTCGCAAGACAAGACCCGACGCTACCATGTGGCCGAACGGCCTCTGGATGCAGACGCCGTGCTGGAGAGGCACCGGGGCCGCTCTTTGGTCATCTGCAACACGGTGGAGCGGGCGCAGCGGCTGTGTCTCGCCCTCAGGGAACGTTCCTCCGACGATGAGGTGATCCTATTGCACGCGCGCTTTCTTGCCACAGACCGCGCCCCCATCGAGGATCGGTTGCGCGCCCTGTTCGGCAAAGATGCGGGGCCAGATGTGCGCTGCATCGCCGTGGCAACCCAGGCGATCGAGGTCGGTCTGGACATTACGTGCAATGCGCTGCACACCGAATTGGCCCCCGCCAATGCGATCCTGCAACGCGCCGGACGTTGCGCCCGGTACAAGGGCGAGCAGGGCGATGTGTTCGTTTACCCCTTGGCGCGAGATGCCCAGGGCGAGCCACTGGATCTGGCCGAGAACACGGCCCCCTATATGGACCTCAAGCCCGAGATCGCGGCTACCCTCTCGGAGATCGCAGGCCGGAGTGGGCGCACATTCACATTCACCGATGAACAGGCGTTGATCAGTGCGGTGCATGGCCCTCGCGACCATCGGACGGTCGAGGGGCTCAAAGCGATCGGGGGCTCGCACAGAAACATGATGAATCTCTGTTGGAACGGCGAGACAAGAGGCGCTGCCGCCGAGCTCATCCGCAGCGTCGCCTCGCAAAAGATCATCATCCACGACGATCCGATGGCCGTGGCCGCCAGGCCCTTTGCCTATGAGGGTTTCTCGCTACATGTGGGCTCCGTCGCTGGCCTGGTAAAGCGCTGGCTGGAGCGGCTGAATGAGAGCGCATCGGAGGATGCAGGGGTTTGGGGGGTGTGCGAGCTGCCCTCGGAAGACGGCGAGGAGCAGGTATGGGATGCCATCGAGATCTATGATGCCAAGGACGTGGGCGGGTATGTCGCCCTCATCGTCTCCCCCTCGCTTGCAAGATACGATGCAGACCTCGGGTTCTGGCCCCACGAGGGAGGCGACTTTGTCAACCCCGCCGCGCCGCCCAAGGAACACTCCTACAAAGCCTACTCTTACCATCTGGAACCCTATGCCGAACATGCCCGGCTCGTCTGGCAGGCCCACCGCGCCGAGTGGGAACGCATGGCCCACGCAGCGCGCCTCCTGGAGCGCCGCGCAGAGTGGCCCGAGGGCTCCATCAGTCGCGTGGCAGAGGCCTTGGCGCTGGTGCACGATCTGGGCAAGCTGGATGTGGGCTGGCAAACCTGGGTGCGCAAGTACCAGCGCATGATCGGACGACCGGTTTCCGAAGGTCTGTATGCCCATACCGATAGCGATGCGCAGAACCCACAACACAGAGAGGCGGCGCGGGCGGCCGGCAAGCGCCCGGCGCACGCGGTAGAAAGCGCCGTCGCCGCAGTTCGGCTCCTGGAGCGGATCGCTGTGGAACCCAGCCTGACCAAGGCGGCCTTTTCTGCCATTGCCCGCCACCATAGCGCCTTTTCCAGCAATCTCGGGTCCTTCAGGCTCGCCAAGGGCAGCTATGACCTGGTCGGAGCCGTGTTGGCCGAGGCAGGGGTGCCGGTCCCCGAGGGCAGAGATTGGCTGTGGACCAAAGGGGAGGCGATAGAACTGCAGAAGGAGGTGGAAGGTCTGATCGTGAATCCAGATCGTGACGACGACTTTGTCGCCTATATGCTGCTGGCGCGCGCGTTGCGCCTGGCCGATCAAGAGGGCACGGGCGCGGCCAGCAAGCCCCATCCTGCTTGAGAGGAGGAAACAATGTGAGACGGCTATATGTTGACAAGGCCAGCGGCACCTTTGCCGACCAGCTCGAGGCCTTTGGCCTGGCGCATGTGGTGCGGGAGTGGCTGCGGCTGTCCTACGACCATCGCGACATCTCGGTCACCTTGACCGACAAAGGGGGCTACTACCAGCTCGATCTTGGTCGGGCTCTCGATGATGCCTGCCTGCAACGCCTGCGAGGCCCCTACGTGCCCATCCGCGCCCTGGTGACGGCCAAGAACGCCGCCAGCATGCCTCCCGATTTGCCGGAGACCGCGCAGGTGCGTTACGAAGAGCAACGAGATCGGCGCGCGCAGTACTTTGAGCTACGGAACAATCTCCGGAGCGAGCGAAGGCAGCCGGAGGAAATCCGAGAGCGCCTCGCAGGGCTGGAGCCGCACCCGGACTGGGACATCTTTCGCGCCATCAACCCCGCTGCGCTGGCGGGCTATAACAAGCTCAACCTGCAATGGTGGCAGGTCCAGCCCGCGCTGGCAGAAGTCGCGGCGTTGGTGAGAAACCTGTACGCCCAGACGCCCAATGACATTGAGGCCGCCGAGGCCGCGTGGAAGGCGTTGGACAAGGCCAAGGGCTGGGGCATCAAAGTCCAGAGCGGGGTGGGACAGATCTATAACCCCAGCCAGGGCAAGGGGCAGAACAGCCGCAAGCCCGACAGGCTCAGCATGGGCAACGTCAGTGGCCTTTGGCTCTGCGAGTTCCTCAAGGCTGTGGGGTACTATGCGGCGGCGTTGACCAAGCAACCCCGTGGCACCAAGGATCGCAAAACCTATGTCCTGGCGCCTATGGAGTTGGACCTGTATGAGCACGATCGCGTGTTTCGGCTCTTTCGCCAGGCGATGGAGGTAAGCGAGACGCCTGTGCGCCTGGACATCCTGGTCTCGTTGCGCTATCTCCAGACCCTCTTGCGCTATGCCCTCTCTGACGAGGGCGAAGGCGCCAGGCGCCAGCTCACCAGCTTTGGGCATCCTCGCGATGCGGTTGGCGGCTTTGCGGGCGCGCTCTACAAGAGCCTGGGCAATTCCCAGGCCACCATGAACGTGCCTTTCCTGGGGCTGCCCGCCTGGGTGCAGACCGCATCGCGCCAGCAGATGGACGAGATGGCGGGCGCCCTGGAGGAGCATATCGCCATTGTACGCCAGTTCGACGAGAGCCACAGCGACGACGTGAACCTGCTGCTTGCCTATCGCGACTTTTGTTCGGGCAACAGCCTGGATGCCTTTTTCGAGTTTGCCGTCATGTACGCGGCTTTTATCATCGGGCGCCGCGAGCGTAACCAATACGCCCGGCAGTTCAGCGAAGAGAACCTGAGGAGGCTGATCATGGGAACCGAACCCAAACTCCAACCGATCCTGGATACCCCGGGATTCCAGAACATCGCCTATGCCATCCGGCAGAGCACCGTCGTGGCCCAGTTGCGCAAGAAGCAGAACGACCGTCGTTACGATGTGCGCTATGGCCTGGGGCAGCAACTGGCGCGCAAGGCCCACTATGCCGCAGACTTTATCGCCGAACTGAGCAACTTTCTGCACCTGTACAATGCCGAAAACGCCCAGGTGATGGAACGCCCTCAATCAGGCCCATACCGGCGCAGCGTGCGGGTGGAGGATATTCAGGATATCGTGCGGCTGATTGACGAGTATGGCTCGCAGACCGTGGCGCACCTGCTCGTGGCCTATGGCTATGCCCGTACGGGCTCGGCACCGGAGCGAGAAGTTGCCGAGGAAGAAGATGGGCCTGAGCAGGATGCGGACATGGGCTCCGACGAGGATGATTCCGACAAAGTAGCGGCTGAAGACTAGGATCAGGAGGAACAAGAATGAACGGCTTTTACTCGCTTTCGCTCTCTGCCCGCGCCACGCTCGACCTGCACAGCCTGAACAACGAAGGAGGAGAAGGCAACCAGATCCAGACGCGCATGGTGAACATCGTCGGCGAGGACGGGCGCATGTACAACGTCAACGCCATCAGCGGCGACATGTGGAAACACATCCAGGCGGAGCACCTGTTCCGGCTGGCTGCCGAAGGGGACCGGGTGCCGCTTTGCGAGGGCTGCCGTCGCTTTGACGCCAACCGCATCTCGGCGGATACCGCCTTTCAGGCGCAGCTACAGAACAAAGAAACCAAGGACGCCGATGTGCTGGACTCTTTGCTCCAGACCTGCGCCCTGGACGACATGGAGGGCAACCTGCTCACTATGGGCAACCGCAGCCTGCCGCGCAAGAGCGTGGTCGAGTTTGGCTGGGTGGTGGGCGTCCCAGATTCTGTAGCGACGGACAGCTACTTTCACGTCAAGTACGCCAGCGAACGCAGCGCGGGCCAGCGCGCCGCCGATGAGACCGAAGAGGCTCGCGGCGCGAATCTGGGCCAGAACATCTTTCATCGCCCCGCTTCCTCGGGCGTGTACGCCATCGTGGCCAATCTCGAGCTGGCGCGTATCGGGCTCAACGATATCACACAGGTCTACGCGATCAGCCAGGAAGAGCGAGTCGCCCGTCAAAAGATCCTGCTGGAGAGCCTGTTGTACTCGTTCCTACAGCCCAACGGGGCCATGCGCAACACGCAAAATCCGCACCTGGTCGCTTTTGCGGGAGTGGTCGCGGTCAGCCAATGCGCTGTGCCTGCGCCCACGGTGAGCCCCCTGACCGTTGGTTACGATGTACAGATCAAGGAGATCACCCAGAGCCTGGAACCACTGCATGGCGGCCAGATCCAGCTCTATCCCTTTGGCTCGCTGGCCGAGTTTGCCCAGGTGATGGCGGGCTTGATTGAGAGCGGAGAGCCCTATCAGCTAACCTTCAGGGGATGATACCATGTGGCTAGTGGCAAGCTATGCTTCCACGGCGCTCTTTAGCCTCAAGCTCTCGATGGCAACGTCATCGGGCGGCAAGTCGCTATTGGCGCCCACCCCCTATGCTATCAAGCTGGCCTTGCTGGATGCCGCCTATCGCACGCTGGGCATACGCGAGGCCGAAGCTTGCTGGCCGGCGGTGCGCAACCTTCAGGTGGCCTATGGCCCCCCCAGGTTTGTCACCGTCACGAACCTTTTCACGCGCATACTCAAGCCCAACCGATCGGCCAAGGCCGGGGAGCCGCCATTCGGCAGGAGCATCGGCTATCGCGAATATGTGCAATTCAACGAGCCTTTGCGGTTGGCTCTGGAACCCAAAGAAGAGGCATCCTGTGAGATGCTCGCGCAGCTCCTCGCTCGGGTAAGCTATCTGGGGAAGCGCGGCAGCTTTGTGCAACTCTTGGCCCCTCCTCAACGCAAAGAGGAGTTGCCGGAGGGCTTCTTGCTGCTAAACGCTCCGAATGGCCAGGCTCAGTTCGATGCGCGCGGCACTTTGCAGATGCTCGACGATTGCAGCCCTGATATGCCTGTGGAACGGGTGAATAGCTATAGCGGGGTCTCTGTACGAGCGGGCAGAGACCGGCTCTCGTACCCGATCGTGCTCCCTTATCGTGTTGTCCGCGCCAGCAAGAGCTATACGCTCTACCGACGTCTGGATTGATGCGCTGATCGAGTTATGGCCTTGGACGAGGGCGCTGCCATCCGACCCTGCCTGATACATCGAGGACATACCACCCATGCAACACTTTACAGCCCACCGGCTCACGGTGCAGGCCACGGCGCGCGAGGCCGTGCTGCTCAACGAGCACAAGGGCAGCGCCCTGCGCGGCGCCCTCTACCACGGCCTGCGCAACCGCTTTTGCGCCATGCTCGCCCAGGGGCTGGCCTGTGCCGACTGTATGCTGGCAGCGGCCTGCCCGGTCTGCACCCTGGTCAGCACCCTGGGCCCCGATAACCGCCTGGGGCGCGATGCCGCCCGCCCCTATACCATCCAGCCGCCGCTGGATGGCCGCACCTGCTACTGCCCGGGCGACGCCCTGGCCTTTGGGCTCACCCTCTACGCCGGGGCCATCCGGCTCTTTCCCTATGTCATCATGGCTCTCAAGGAGCTGGAGGAGGCGGGCCTGGGCCGCCGGGCCCAGGAGAACGGCTGGCGGCGGGGGACCCTGGCCGTGGAGGCGATCTGGGCCGAGAACCCCCTCACCGGCGAGCGCGCCCCCGTGCTGCAAGAGGGCGAGGCGCTGGTGCGCGTGGCGGATATCCCCATCACCCACGAGCGGGTGCTGGCCGAGGCCGAACTCCTGGCCCAGAGTGAGCGGCTACGCCTCTCGTTCCTGACGCCCACGCGCCTGACCCACCGGGGGCGGTTGGTCAAGCCGGGGCAGGTGCGCCTGGACGTGATCATGGGGCGCGTGCTGGACCGGCTGGAGAGCCTGGCCCAGCACTTTACCGACACGCCGCTGGCGCTGGATTACCCGGCCCTGATTCGCCAGGCCGCCGAGGCGCGGGTGCTGGCGGACCGCACCCGCTGGGTGGAGCTGGAGAGCTACTCGACGCGCCAGCGCCGCGCCACCCCCATCGGCGGGCTGGTGGGGCGCGTGACGCTGGCCTGCCAGGACTGGCGCCCGCTGATGCCCTGGCTGGTGTGGGGACAGTTCACCCATGTGGGCAAGGACGCCGTCAAAGGCGACGGCTGGTATCGCCTGGAGGCAGAGGGTTGATCGCAGAAAGGAGGGGGCGCCATGCCCATCGTACACGAGTTGGTCGTCGAGCAGTTCGGCGCCTTTATCAGCAAGCACCAGGGCCGCCTGCGCGTAACGGTCAAGGGCGAAAAGGTGGCCGAGGCGCCGCTGATGCACCTGCGCCAGGTGATCGTTGCCGCCAAGGGGGTGGGCCTTTCCAGCAATGTGATCGCCGCCTGCTGCCAGGAGGGCATCCCCATCCACTTTGTGGACGGGCGCGGCGAGGCGTTTGCGGGGCTTTACTCGGCGGGGCTCACAGGCACGGTGCTTACCCGCCGCCAGCAACTGCTGGCCTATGACGATGCGCGCGGCGTGGCGGTGAGCCGGGCGCTGGCCCGCGCCAAGATCCTCAGCCAGGCGGCGCTGTTGCGCTATGCGGCGCGTTACCGCCAAGAGGCCGCGCCGGAGGTGCACGAGCGCCTGGCCAGCCTGGCGCAGCGGGTGGCGGGCCATGTGAGCGAGCTGGAGGCGTTGCCGGGCGATAGCATCGAGGAGATGCGCGAGCGCCTGCTGAGCGTGGAGGGGCGCGCCGCCCACTATTACTGGGAGGGCTGGATGGCGATGCTGCCCGGGGAGTATGGCTGGCCCGGCCGCCAGGGGCGCGGCGCCCAGGATGTGATCAACTCGGCGCTGAACTATGGCTATGGCATCCTGTATGGCCAGGTGGAGCGCGCCATCATCCTGGCGGGGCTGGACCCCTACGCCGGCTTTGTGCATGCCGACCGGCCGGGCAAGCCCTCGCTGGTGTGCGACTTGATCGAGCCCTATCGGGCGCCGGCGGTGGATCGGGTGGTGCTTGGCCTCGCCAACCGCAAGACGACCCTGGCCCTGGATGTGGTCAACCGGCTGGATGAGCCGACGCGACGGCTCTTGGCGGAGCACGTACTGGATCGGCTGGACAAGCCGGAGCGCCACGAGGGCAAGCGGGTGCCGCTGCGGGTGATCTTGCAGGACGACGCGCGCCACCTGGCGACTTTTCTGCGGGGCGACCGCGCGGCGTTCGAGCCGTTCACGGCGAATTGGTGAGGCTCGGCCATGCCGCGCTGCCTGCTGGTCTATGACATCTCGCACGACCGCACCCGCACGCGGGTGGCGGATCTGTGCCTGGATTACGGCCTGGATCGCATCCAGTACAGCGCGTTCTGTGGGCTGCTCAGCCGCAATCATCAGGAGGAGCTGATGCTGGCCATCAGGCGGCTGTTGCGGCGCTGGGGCGGCAATGTCCAACTGTACCCGCTGTGCGCAAAGGACTGGGCCGCGCGCCAGGTGCTCGAGATCGCCTCAAAGGAGGAATCCGATGGATCAAGTTGAGGAGCTGGAGGAGGTACGAGGGCTATCGGCCCCGGAGCGCACGATTCTCACGGTGACCGATCTCAAGCAGTATGCCTATTGCCCCCGGGTGGTGTATTACACTTATTGCTTGCCGCTGTTGCGCCCGCAGACGGCCAAGATGCGCGAGAGCCACCTGGCCCACGAGGAAGAGTCGCGGCGCGAGGTGCGGAGGGGGTTGCGCCCCTATGGCCTGGATGAGGGCCAGCGCGAGTTTGATGTGCCGCTGCGGTCCGAGGCGCTGGGGCTCTCGGGCAAGGCCGATCTGGTGATCACCACAGCCGAGGAGCAGATCCCCGTGGATTACAAGCTCTCGACGCGGGGGGCATCGGCGCACTTTCGCGTGCAGCTTGCCGCCTATGGGCTCATGCTGCGCGAGATGCGCGGCTTGACCGTGCGACGCGGCTTTGTGTATTCTCTTGTTACGCGCAAGGCAGAGGAGGTTGCGCTGACAGCGCGCCTGATGAACCAGGTGCAGCGGTTGGCGGAGGCGATCCACAGGATGATCGCGCACGAGCAGATGCCCGAGCGCCCCGATGGGCGGGCGAGGTGCATGGGGTGCGAGTTCAGGCGGTTCTGCAACGATCTGTGAGGAGGGGGAGCTTGTACCGGGGCAAACCCGGCGCCCGGCGAAAATCCCCCCCCGTTTTCGAGCAAAAACCGAGTTTTGATGGATCGCCGTTCGGCGATGCTTTTCGGGAGGAAAAGGTGACACATTACTGTACGGTAAACTGCCTCCAATTGAGGAATATATCGTTCTGTTTGGCCATCCGCGAAGGTATGTGGTGAGGTTACATCGAACGACCCGTTACAGAGGGTACTGAAAGAGGCAAAAGGCACTTACCCACAGCCACAAATGACAGGTTACATCGAACGACCCGTTACAGAGGGTACTGAAAGGCAACGTCTACCAGGATGACGTAGGCGCGGCCAGGGGTTACATCGAACGACCCGTTACAGAGGGTACTGAAAGGCCCCAATGACCGAGCAGTAAAGGAGTTTCCGATGAAAGTTACATCGAACGACCCGTTACAGAGGGTACTGAAAGACAGATAATGAGTGGGGCGTCCCTGTTCTGGACATGTTACATCGAACGACCCGTTACAGAGGGTACTGAAAGCGGACGGTAAGCATGCAGTCGTGTCCGCGTGAGCTTTGTTACATCGAACGACCCGTTACAGAGGGTACTGAAAGCGCCCTACGCATGATGATAGCGGCCGGAGCCGGGATCGTTACATCGAACGACCCGTTACAGAGGGTACTGAAAGGCCCTCGCGCTCCGCAATCACGCAGCCCCCCCAGAGTTACATCGAACGACCCGTTACAGAGGGTACTGAAAGTCCGCTATGGCCTGGGCCTCACCTTTGCCGTCATGATGTTACATCGAACGACCCGTTACAGAGGGTACTGAAAGCGCGCGAGCGCCTGGGCCTCGCGCGGGCCGCGTGGCGGTTACATCGAACGACCCGTTACAGAGGGTACTGAAAGTAGCGGCCTCGTATACATCGCCGCCGTGGTTCAGGACGGTTACATCGAACGACCCGTTACAGAGGGTACTGAAAGGCGCCATACGGCAGGGAAGGAGCTATCAGGGATGAGTTACATCGAACGACCCGTTACAGAGGGTACTGAAAGAGATACAGCGTTACCGCGTCGTTCACAGCGCGTCCTGTTACATCGAACGACCCGTTACAGAGGGTACTGAAAGATCCCACGTAAAGCCCCACACTTCACCAAATGTTAGAGGCTACATCGAACGACCCGTTACAGAGGGTGTTGAAAGACGGGGCTGGTCGCGGAGTGCTATGCCGCAAATCACCCGTTCCCGTTCGCCAGGCAGCCGCTCTGCGCCCGCTTGTCAGCCCTTCCACTTTGCAGCCGGCCATTCCCCGCCCAAAAGTGCGACTTTAGTCCTAGTGCCCAAGCCGGGGATGTGCCATAGTTGTGTACAAGGCATACACGCATGCCTGCTCCAAGCATCGTGAGCAGGCTATTCCGATAGCGCGAGCGCCAAGAGCGAGCCTCAGGAAGGCCGACCTTACGGCGGCGAGGCTTGCGGGAGCATCCATATGAAGCACGCACTCTACCAGACGGCGACCTTTGGGATCGCCCTGGCCATCCTACTATCACTGGCGCCTCTGCATAGCGGCGCCGATCACGCCCCGTCTTATGAGCCTATTCTGCCTGGCCGACCAATTAGCACAGACGAGCAGTGGCTGGTTTTGCGGCCAGAGATGCAAGCCCTCGACCTGGCCGGCCTGCCATCCTATCAGATTGACGCTACCTTTGACCCAGAGTTGGCGACGATCCGGGCCCAAGAGATCCTGCGATTCCCCAATCCCGGCGCTGCTGCCTTGGGAGAGATCGTGTTTCGGCTGCTGCCCAACGCGACCTCGATCTATGGTGGGGGCAGCCTGGCGATCCAGGGAATCTGGCGGGGCGCGGAACCTGTGCCGTGGACCGTTTCTCCGGATCAGACCATACTGACCGTCTTGATCGAGCCCGCTCTGGGGGTCGGAGAGACTATCGAACTCGCCCTGGGCTACGAGCTGGTTGTTCCGCGCGTCGGCAGTGGATACAAGATCCTGCATCAATCCAGCGCCGTAACAAGCCTGGCGGGCTGGTATCCGATCCTTGCCCCATACGAAGGAGGCTGGCAGGCACCCTCGGTTCCGACTGTAGGGGATGCGAATCATTTCGACATTGCCCTCTATGATGTCACGTTTCGCGCGCCAACGGCGTATGCCCTGGCATCTACCGGCGTAACACTCAGCAGATTCCAGGAGGGAGACCTCTCGGTGTGGCGATTGGCCAGCGGCCCTGCGCGGAGCTTTGCTCTGGCGCTCAGCGACCGCTTTCAGGTGCTAACCGCCCAACGCGACAACGTCACGGTCAACTATTACGCTTTGCCCTCTGGCCCGAGAGAACGCTCACCGCAAGAGGCCCTTCAGATCGCGCTTGACGCATTGCAGGTCTTTGACGGTCGCTTTGGAGCGTATCCCTACACCGAATTCGATGTCGTCGAGACACAGGTCACCATCGGCGGATACGAGTTCGCAGGGATGGTCTTTATCGCAGCGGCTCTGCGCGCCAGCGGGGACCTGGAACGGCTGCGCTTTATCGTCTCCCACGAGGTCGCTCACCAATGGTGGTATGCGCTGGTCGGCAGCGATTCGGTTGAGGAGCCCTGGCTCGATGAGGCGCTGGCAACATACTCGGTTGCCATCTATTACGAGGACACCTATGGGGCCGGAGCCGGCCGCAGCATGGTGTCCTACTTTCGTGGCCAGGGGGGCAACCCAACCGGCGCTGCGCCGGGCATCAACGTGTCAGCTCTCGACTATGATAGTTGGGCCGCATACAGGGGGCGGGTCTACTATCAGGGGGCCCTGTTTCTGGACGCGCTTCGCCAAGAGATGGGAGATGACGCCTTTTTCGCCATGCTCCGCGAGTATACGCGCGAGCACCGCTTTGGCTCTGCTACCACGGCCGAATTCGCGGCCCTGGCCAGGCAGTTCGCCGGGCGCCCCCTCGATAGCCTATTCTTGAGTTGGTTTGGCGTGGCCGAGCCGGGTATCTAGCCCGAGGGAGTGCGCCGCCTGAGAATGACCTGCACAGGCCAGCGCAATTCCTGCATCCCGAGCGCAGCCCCTGCGAGCAGGTATGCCAGCAGGCCCACCAGTGCGCCGCCGGCCACTGCAACGAGGTCTCCCAGCCCGGCCCGCTGAACAAGGGCCAGTGTGCCCGCAACAGCCCCCGCCATTATCGCGCTGGCGGCGCCCACCCGGGCCAGAGTGGCCGCCAATTGGCGCGCCTCTATGCCTTGCCAACGTCGCCTCAGGACTATCAGCAAGGTCACCACTTCGCCTGTGATGGCCAACGAGTTCGCCAAGGCGAGGCCGCCATGCCCCATCGCCCCCATCAAGAGCACCCCTCCGGCAAGCCCGCCCGCCGACCAGATGGCTGCAATGATCAGTGGCCGGACGGTATCCTTTTGCGCAAAAAAGGCGCGCGCCGCCAACTCCAGGCAAGCATGTCCGGCCAACCCAAGGGCATACCAGCGCAGGGCCTCAAAAACCGCATCGCCCGCGGCCACGTCAAAGGCTCCGCGCTGATACAGGATGCTGAGGAGCGGACGCCCCAGCAGGATCAGCCCCACCGAGGCGGGCACTGTGAGGGCCAGCACCGCCCGCAGGATCTCGACCAGGGTCCGCCGTAGGCCCGGGATGTCGCGCTGCGCCGCCAGGTCGGCTAGGGTCGGCAGCGCCACCAGCCCAAAGGCTGTGCCGATCATCGTCTCCGGGAACTGCATCACACTCCAGCCCCACTCGAGGGCCGCGATGCTTCCCGCGCCCAGGCGCGAGGCGAGATTGGTCGTGCCAACCAATGTCAGGTGCCACACTGCCAGGTCCAATACACGCGGGCCCATGAGCGCAAGCACCTGGCGAACCGAGGGCATTCCTCGTCCGATGATCGGCTGCCAACGAAACCCATAGTGGATCAGGCCGGGCGCCTGCACGAGCATGTGCAACAGGGAGCCAACGATGGCCCCCCACGCCAGCCCGCGCACCCCCAGGGATGGCGCCAGCCACAGCGCCCCCATGACAATGCCCAGAGGATAGACGATGGGCGCCAGCGCCGGCAGCACAAAATGCTTAAAGCTGTGCAACATACTGGTTTGCACGGCGCTGATGCCAAAGATGATGGTCGAGACGAGTACCAGGCGCATGAGCGAGGCCGTCTCGGCTTGCGCCTCTGGCGTGAATCCAGGGGCGATGATCCGGCTGACAAGCATCGGGGCGGCCAGAGCGGCCAACGCCGCCAGAACGCTCGCCGCGATCACCACCAGGTTTGTTATGGCGCTGGCCAGCCGCCAGGCGCCGTCTGAATCGCCCTGGGCCAAGTGCTCGGCGAGAACAGGGATGAACGCGGTGGCCAGGGCGCCGCCGGCCACGATCGTAAAGAGCAGCTCGGGGAGGCGAAACGCCGCATAGTAGGCGTCCAGCTCGGCGCCGATGCCAAAGTGGCGCGCCACGACCATATCGCGCAGCAGGCCCACTGCACCGGCCAAGGCAAAGGACGCGCCTACGAGCAGGGTGTTCCGGGCGATATGTCTTCCCTGCGTCGAGATGGTCATTCGCCGAGATCCTGCCAGGCCCGCGTGGCCTCAGGATAGCCCGGTTTGAGATCGAGGGCGCGCCGCAGAGCAGCCCTTGCGGCAGCGTGCTCCCCCTTGGCCGCAAGCGCCATCGCACGCCAATAGTGCAATTCCTCCACATGCTGGGTGACCGCAAGCGTGGCATCCGCCAGCGCGATGACCTCGTCATAGCGCCCCACGGCATAGTAGGCGGGAAAAGGCCCGAACTGATACCAGAGCATTCGCCAGGGAAGGCCCAATTGGCGGGCCTGGTCATAGGCCGAGGCGGCCTCTTGGTGGCGGCCCAGCGCCACTAGATTCGTGCCCAGGTTAAACCAGTGGAACGGGTTCTGATCGTCCTCGGCCAGCTCACCAAGGGCATGCTCCAGAGCCCTCTCCCACATCGTCTGATCCACCATGTCCTCAGCGACAATCGCCTGCACGATATCGCTCATCTCATCGGGATAGACCAGGAGGTACCGGTAGTCAAAGACCTTCCAAAGAGAGGCAAAGACACCGTACGCCAGGCGCAACGGCTCATAGGGCGCATCTCGATCGGCAGCAGTGGCCGCCAGCGAATCGTACAGGAGCCACTCTCCAGCGCCATCATCATAGCCCACAATGAGACGATAGTGCCCCATGCCGTCGCCAGGATCATCCTCATGCCATGTCGAAACCATGACCGGCAGGCCATTGGCAAGCAGGGTGCGCAAGCGCTGCGCCGACCCGTTGATGCGCACCAGGGCGCGCAGACCCTGCGCCTGGGCCACATCGGCCAGCTCCTGTGGGCCGGCGTGCTTGTCTTCCGGGTTCGGGCGCACCACCAGGCGGATCTCTTCCTGGCTGAAATAGGTCCCCCAATAGCTCAGGTACATGGAAAGCGTCGCAGGGCCGCAGTTGTTCCACGTCTGCCACACGTGGCTCAGGCCCGTCAGCTCCACCAAGGCGTCTGGCGCGGCTGGCGTTGGGCCGGGCGTATGCGGCGGCGGCCAAGTTGCGCCTGGCGTCTGGGTGGGCGCCGCTCTTGCCGTCGGAGCGATCCTTGGCGTCCGGGTGTCGGGCGCGGGCGCACCCGCAATGGTGGCGCTGATGGTGGGTGTGTCGCTCGAAGGCGGCGTTGGCAGCGCCGTGGCCTGGCCCGGCGCCGTCGGCAGCGGCGTGGGCACAAAAGCAGCGTGTGGCCGCTGGGCGCCGATCTCGGCGCGCACCCGCAGCAGCAGCCCTGTGACGCCGCCATAGCGCACACCCCCGGCGATCATGAGCGCCACCCCCGCAACTACCAGCGCGCAGGCCAGGACAGCGATCCAGCGTTTCATGGCGCACTCCGGGGCGATTGCCGGAGGCGCGCAGGCAAGGCTCCCGGCCATCTGCGCGATCCGCATCGCCCGCTAAACAAGAATAGCGGACATTATTTATCTGCTATTTTATGCAAGAGCGCGCCCACGGTCAAGCGCACCGCTGCGGGGGGGGGCAGGGGTGGCACAAGCCGGCCCTATGTATATCACGGCCCCCGTGGCAGGGATGATCTCTGCCGCGCCGCAGCGCTCTTTGCAGCGCGGCTCCCTATTCTGCCAACAACCGCTCGATGGCGTCGGGCTCTAGCTCCTCCAGGCTGGCGACCACCCGCGTTGCGGCGGCCAGCTCTGCCGCGGGCAGCGTGTTGGTGACGGCGATGCAGCGCATGCCGGCCCGCAGGGCCGCCTCGACGCCCACGGCAGCATCTTCCAACACAATGCTCTCGGCGGGCGCGGCGCCCAACCCCTGGGCGGCCTGCAAAAAGATGGCCGGATCGGGCTTGCTGCGGGGCAGTCGCGCCCCCGAGATCAGCAGATCAAAGGCATCGGCCAGCCCCAGGGCCTCGATCACGGCCACGATGTTGGCCATAGGTGCAGAGGAGGCCACAGCCTGCCGGTAGCCGCGCCGGCGCGCACGCTCCAGCCATGCTGCGACGCCGGGCAGCACCCGCATGTGCTCGCCCACCAGTTCGCGAAAGGCGGCCTCCTTGCGGTCGGCCAGGGCATCCACCTCGGCGCGAGACATATTCTCCCCCAGCCAGAGCCGCAGGATCGGCTCGTTGGCCATACCCAGGGTCTCGGCCACCTGCTGGCGGGCCAGCGGGAGGCCCAGTTCATCGAATAGCCGCTTCCAGGCCGCATAGTGGGCCTGGCCCGAATCCACCAATACGCCATCCATATCCCAGATCAGGGCAATCACCGCTGTGGGTCTCCTTGGGAATACCTATCGTCAAGCTATGTGTCGCGCAGAGCGCAGACGTCACCCGAGGTGGGCCTTGAGAAAGGCCAGGATCTCGGCGCGGCCGTGGGCCGTCTCGAAATGGCCCGTATCATAGCGCACCATGCGCCAGCGCTCGGGCGCCCCTTGGGCGGCGTATATCTCTTGTAGGGCGGCATCCAGCTTGTCCAGGCCGCGCGGCGGGGTCAGCCCGTCATAGTTGCCCGCCAGCGCCAGGTGGGCGCGGGGCGCGATCAGGGCGTTGATCGAGGCCGTGCTGAACTGCTTGAGCAGGCCCGGCACATAGTAGTAGATGCCATGCCCGTCCAGCCCTTGGGAGTGGATCAGCTCATCGAAATCGGTCAGGCAGCAGATATCCACGCACACCCGCACCCGCTCATCCAGGGCCGCCACCCACCAGGCCATGGTGCTGCCCATCGAGAGGCCCAGGGCGCCCAGGCGCTCGGGGTCTACCTCGGGGCGGGTGCAGAGATAATCCAGCGCCCGCAGGCTATCGTACACCATCAGGCCCCAGAGCACCTGGCCTTTCCAGAGCAGCTCCTTGAACAGGGCCGATTCGGTGCGCCCCCGCCGCTCGCCAAAGTTCCAGGTATCCAGGCACAGCCCGCAGTACCCCAGGTCGGTCAGCGCCTTGGCATACGGCGGGGATTGGAGCGCCCCGCGCCCGTGGATGAACTCGTCCTTGCCCAGCACGTAATCGCCGCCGTGGGCGTGGTTGTAGAGCACCGTAGGGGCGTTGCGCACGCGGCCCTTGGGCCGCACAAAATAGGCGGGCACGCGCTCGATTCCGTTCAGGTCCAGATCCAGGGTCTCGAGCAGATAGCCATCGTGCTCTTGCTCGCGAATCACCCGCGCGCTGATGGGCCGCTCCCGCTCGGGCAGGTCCCCCAGCAATGCGTATAGCGTCTGGCGTTGGGCGGTGGAATCTTGGGACATGGCAACCTCCTGCTTTGGGCCGCGTAATGAGGGCAGTATAGGCGGCCAGCCGGGGGGCGTCCAGCGCGCGTTGCCAGGCCGTTCAGAAGCGCGCTATACTGGGCCTCAGTGGAGGCCGTGCAGGGGGCAAGAGGGGCTGAGACCTTGCGCCTCTGCGCTATCGGCGGCGAGACCGGCTCTTTGTATGGGGGGAGACGATGGACCGACGATCCGTGATCATGACCGAGAACTTGACCCGGCGCTTTGGCGAGACCGTGGCCGTGGATGGCCTCACCCTAGCCGTGGAACGGGGCGAGATCCTCGGGTTTCTGGGGCACAACGGGGCCGGCAAAACCACCACCGTGCGCCTGCTCAATGGCGTGTTGGCGCCCAACGGCGGCAGCATCTCTGTGCTGGGGCTGGACCCCCTGCGCGATGGGGTGGCCCTGCGCCGGCGCACCGGCGTGCTCACCGAGACCCCCTCGCTGGACGAACGCCTCACCGCTCGCGAGAACCTGGCTCTCTATGCCGAGCTATATGGCGTAGGCCCAGCCGATGCGCCGCGCCGGGTGTTGGCTCTGTTGGAGACCTTTGAGCTGGCCGAACGCGCCGATGACCGGGTGGGCGGCTATAGCCGGGGCATGAAGCAGCGCCTGGCCATCGCCCGCGCCTTGTTGCACGAGCCCGAACTCCTCTTTCTGGACGAGCCCACCAGCGGCCTGGACCCGGTGGCTACGCGCCAGATGCACGATCTGATCCGCGCCTTTGCCGGGCAGGGCGAGCGCACCGTGTTCCTCTGCACCCACAACCTGGCCGAGGCCCAGCGCCTGTGCGATCGGGTGTGCGTCATGGAGCAGGGGCGGCTGGTGGCCGTGGGCGCGCCCAGAGAGCTGGCCCAGGCCCTCACCACCCAGTTGCGCCTGGATCTGGAAGTGGCGCCGGAGCACCTGGCCCTGGCCCGTGAGCAGTTGGGGCGGCTGCCCCAGGTGCGCGCCGTGGAGCGCGGCGAGAACGGCGCCGCGCTGACGGTCACCGTCGCGCAGAGGGAGGCGATCCCGGCGCTGAACGCGGCCCTGGTGCAGGCGGGCGTGGCGGTCTATCGCCTGGTGCCCCACGAGGCCACCCTGGAGGATGTCTATTTCAGCTTGCACCGCGATGGCGCAAGGCAGAATCGCTCGGAGGTGACAGCATGAACTGGCGCGCCATACGGGCCATTGTACGGCGGGACCTGATGGGCGTGACCCGCAGCAAAGGGGTGTTGCTGCCCATCATCATCGTCCCGCTGGTGATCATGATCTTGATCCCCCTGGCGGTGGGGCTGTTGATGCCTCTCCTCGGCGATGTGCCAGGGCTCAACATGGGCGATATGGATACCTTTTTGCAGCAAATGCCGGAGCGTTTGCGGATCGAGCTACAAGGGCTGGACGAGGTCCAGACCATGATCGTGGCGTTCCTGGTGTACATGTTCGCTCCCATGTACCTGATCCTGCCGCTGATGGTGGCCAGTGTGATCGCCGCCGATAGCTTTGCCGGGGAAAAGGAGCGCAAGACGCTAGAGGCCCTGATCTATACGCCCACCACCGACCTGGAGCTGTTCGCGGGCAAGCTGCTCTCCGCCTGGCTGCCCGCCGGGGCCGTGTCCATCGTCGGGTTCCTGGCCTATGCCCTCTCGGCCAACGCCGGGGCCTGGGGTGTGATGGGGCGGGTGTTCTTTCCGAACTGGATGTGGGTGATCATGGTGATCTGGGTGGCGCCCGCCGCCGCCGGGTTGGGGCTCAGCAGCATGGTACTGGTCTCGGCGCGGGCCAACACTTTTCAGGAGGCCTATCAGGTGGGCGGCGCTGTGGTGTTGCCCATCGTGATACTCATGGTGGGGCAGGCCACGGGCGTGCTTTATTTCGGCGTGGGGCTGGTGGCGGCGCTGGGGGCCGTGCTCTGGGCCATTGATGCGGCGCTGATCTGGCTGGGCGTGCGCACGTTTCAACGCAGCGAGATCATCGCCCGGCTGTAACACGATGAGACGGGGGCTACCGCGAGCACGGTGGCCCCCGTCTCTGCTATTCTCCTGGACGGGCGAGCCCGCTACTCTTCCAACCCGTACAGCCGCGCGGCGTTCTCGTGCAGCACCATGGCGGCGATGCGCGGGGCCGATTCCTTGGCCAGCAGATTGTGCGCCACGGCCTCATCCAGCGCGGCGCTGAGGGCGATCTTGGCGACGATGGCGCCCAGCCAGGCCACCTCTGGCGTGCCGTGGCCGCCGCTGCCGATCATCAACCGCGAGAGGGGCGCCGCCGCCAGGAACGCCCGCATGCACTCGGTGGCGCGCAGCGAGGTCCAGGGCGTCACCCAGCTTATATCCACCCACACCTGGGGGAAAGCGTGGGCCATCATCGAGGCTTGCTCGACCCAGGGATACCCGGCGTGCAGCAGCACCACCTTGGAGGCCCTGAACTCGGGCCTGCTCAGCCAGGAGGCAAGCAGGAATGGATCGGCATTGCCGATGGAGCCGCCCCATGTGCCGCCGGTGATGCCTGTGTGCAGGTGGACCGGCGCATCTAGCTCCTGGCAGGCGGCCAGCGTGGCCGCGAATACGGCCGCATACAGCGCCCGGTAGGCTATGGGGTCGCCCTGCTTGGCGGCGCATAAGGCGGCGCGGGTCTCCTGGGGAGAGGGCAAGGGCGCATCCAGCCCTGCCACCTCGGCCAGATGGCTCTTGACCCCCACAAAACCGTCCACGCGGATGGCCTGCTCCAACGCGGCCAGGTACCCGGCCAGCAGGGCCTCGTACGTATCGCACTCGGCCAGCAAACGGTCTATGGCGGGGCCCATCTGGAACAGGCGCATCACCCGGCCGGGGATCAGCTCCAGGCCCGGCGCTCCCGGGGGCAGGTCGCTATCCACCACGGTGCCCACGATGCCCGCATCCCGATAGAGAAACTCGGCATAGGCGCCGAAACCCTGGGTCGTGCGGCGGTTGCGCTCGATGGCCACCGCAGCCAGATCGGGCGTACAGCCGAGCAGGCGGGCGAGCTGACGCACCAGGGTATACACCACGCCAAACTGGGCGATATCGGCCAGCCGCGCCGGGCCGGGGGCGCCTTTGGCCGAGCCATCCACGACATCGCCGAGGCCGTGATAGAACTCGCGGGCCAGCGCAAGAGGGTCCAATTGGGGTGACTGTTCATTGGTTGGTGAAAAGTCGTATAATGAGTCAAACGTCGTGCCTGTTCGATCCATTCGGCCGGCGGAAAGAGACATTATGCGCCTACTCATGATCCTACCTCGTGTGGAGCCGGACC
>Ga0334889_1000744_pt1 | contig 47988 bp, 52 predicted proteins | sample GraSluR1_MG_2_FD_207222 | JGI IMG/M metagenome (GOLD analysis project Ga0334889, IMG submission 207222) | Sludge microbial communities from methane-producing bioreactor in Wageningen University, Netherlands - Granular Sludge_8_08-R1 | ecosystem: Engineered > Bioreactor > Anaerobic > Unclassified...
GAGAGGGGAAGAAATAATACGTGAAGAGCCAACCGAAATAGTTAAGCAAAATAGAAAACCCCCTGTTTATCCAGCTGAAGAAGAGATAAAAGAAGAACCCAAAATAAAACCAAAAGAACCTCCAAAACCCCCAGAAAAACCAAAGAAAGAGGAACAAAATTTATCTCCAATAGAAAAAATAATTTTTGATAAATATGGAGACTCAGGTGTTAATGTTTATAATTTAATAGATGGTCAAAGGACAGCAGAAGAAATACTTAGAAAAACAGGAGTAACAGAAGTTAAATTAATTGAAATTTTAGAGTTTTTAGATAAACAAGGAATAATTAAATTAGAGAAACCTTCTAAAGAAAAACATTTGAAGAAATTATCTCCTTTAACTGAGTATGAACTAGAAGGAGTAGAACCAGAAGCAGATGATAAGAATATCATACCTATTGACATACCAGTTAAATCTAAATTGAATTTTTCACAAAAATTAAGAATTGGACCTGAAATAGCATTAAAATTTGGTTCTGATGGAACTAAAGTTTTTGATTTGATAGATGGTGAAAGAACTGTTATTGATTTAGCAGTAGAACTTAATATGAAATTAATTAAAATTGATGAATTGATGGAATTTTTAGCAATAAGAGACGCTGCTTTATTTAAATCAATGGACAGAGAGCAAATAAGGTATAAATATGGGGATGAAGGATTTGCAATATATAAAAAATATGGGAGAGAAGGAGTTTATGTATATGAATTAATAGGTAGAGTTCCCTCTTTTAAAGACATTGTCAAAATTACGGGGATTGATCCTCATTTAGTAGTTGAAGTATTTATATTCATACACAATGTTTTGGATATTGAACTTCCTTTAACAAAACAAATGATGTATAGCCAATTGGGTATTTCCTAACTTAATTTTTCAATTGTTTTAGTGTATTTGTGTTTAAAAATAATAATCTGGTATTTTTTCCTCGTAACCATCAATAGTTTTATAAATCTATTTTTCAAAATGTAATAACCAGTTTCAAAAGAGCAAAAAGGTGATGATATGGATGAGATGATGGAAGAGATAGAGAAAGTTATACACAATTCAAAATTTTTTAAGAATTTTAAAAATAAACTAGAAGCTTCAATATGTGTGGTTTTAGTATTAATTGGAGTATCAACTGCAGTATCTAATATTGAAAGAGCAAAACATTTAGATAAATATTCAAAACCAGTTATTAAAAAACAGGGGCCTATAGTACCTCATTTTACATCACAAAGAGACCCAAATGTAGATATGTTAATTGCATGCGCAAGAGCAAAACCACAAAAGATGGAAAAAGTAGCAAGAATAGATTTAAAGCAAAAAACAAGAGATAATTATGCACTAAGATAATTCTAATTATCTTTTTTTATCTTTCTAAATATGAAACAGCCATTTTTTCTAAAACTAGGTCTTCTAATTTATAAGTTTTAAGTAGTTTTTTGTCTATTTTAAGTGCTTTTAAATCAGGAGTAAATTCTAATTTAAGTTTTTTAGCTTGTATTTGTTCTAAAATGTTTTCGATTTTTTTATTTCCTTTGTAAAAAAGGAAAAAATCAGATGTTTTTTTGGCGCCTGCTTTTTTAATGGCTTGAGAAACATGTTTTTCAGCACATATCCATAGTAATAATTCATTATTTAATGACTTAGACTTGTTTTTTCCTTGTTTAAACGCATTCTTAGCTTTATCCAATGCAATTTCTATTTGTCTCTCAGAAACAATATATTTTGGGTCAATCAGTTGGTATATTTCATTTTTGATTAAATCATTAATAATTTGGAATAATTTTTTAATATCTTCTATTTCAGAGTATATCCTTAGTAAAACCATACTTTTTTAAATAAGACTATATATATAAAATAGTACTGTTTTAGCTAGAATTTAAATTCTAGTATTTTTATATTTGAGGTGTAATATTATGGAACAATATCATGGAAGATCTAAAAAGACAAATAGGGGTACAGGAGCAAGGGTTAGAAAAAAGAGCGACAAAAAATTGTCAAAAGTAGGAGGACCATCAATAAATACAAGAGTAGTTAATCAAAAAACAAGTGAGGAATTAAAGATTGTTAGGACAAGAGGAGGAAACGAAAAAATTAAACCAAGAAAATCATTTTTGGTTAATGTTGCAGTTAAAGAAAATGGAAAAAATATAATTAAAAAAGCAGAAGTAAAGTCTGTAGCACAATCTCCAGAAAATAGACATCATGCTAGGATGAATATTATTGCAAAAGGTTCAATTTTAGAAACCAATATTGGAAAAGTAAAAGTAACAAGTAGACCTGGTCAAGATGGTGTAATCAATGGAGTTTTAGTTTCTTAAAATTTCTTTTTTATTTCTTTTATATTTATGCTTGTTTTGAAGCCCATTGAATCAAAATGAGTTTTAGTTGTTTTATTTTTTTTATTTAATTTTTCAATTAGTTTTTCTAATTTTGGTGATTCTTTTTTTAATATTTTTGATAATCTGTCTGTTCTATAGAACCCAACAGGCATATCAGTTTCTTCAATAAGAGTAATTAGTAAAGTATTTAATTTATATTTATTTTTGTAATTGCGCTTTTCATTTAGTTCTCTCATGTTTTGAAGTATGTTTTTATTATGTAAATTACCTAACCATAATGGTCCTGCTATTTCCCAGTTTTCATTTTTGTTTGTATTTTCAAGTTTATCCGCTTTTCCATTCTCATTGCCTTTTTCTTCTGTTTTCTTTTTGTTTGTATTTTTAGGTAATTCATTTGTTTGTATCTCTAGAGTAGAAGGATTAAATTCCAAATATCCAATTTTTCTTGAAGTTTCAGCTGTTTTTTCAGCGCCTCGCTCTAATTTAATGATTGTTTTGAAATAATGTCTGTGAGATAATGAAAATAAAGGTTCTATTGAAAAATCATATTCGGTAGCAGCATAACTTATATTTGCTAATAAAATTCGCAAACCCATTTCATGACATAAATAATTATTCATTGGAAAAGAATGATATAATTTAATACAAGCTTTTCGTTTTGCTCCGCATAAAACAGCAGTATCAGTTGCTGTAACAGATAGATATGCAGTTTTTATATATGATTTAGAAGCAAATTCGCCTATTGCACTTCTTAAGAAACTTTGGGGTGAACCAAATGGATCTAACTCAATAAAATTGTAATCTTTGCCAAATAAATGCTGTAAAATATCTGCATTATAAGCTGTTGCTTTTTTACTAGTTACTTTATTGTATTTAATATTTTTTTTCATTAAAGGAAGCGCGTGTCTGTTAGCATCTACTAATGCAATAGATTCAACATTTTCATTTTCTTTTATATATCTTATACCTCTAATACCTGTTGCACTAAAGCCATCACATATTCTTAGTTTATCTTTAATTGCACCAACACATAATGAAGATATATCTCTGCATAATTCCATATGCGGATTATAGAAGATATTTTCTTTTGTATGAATTTCTGTTGTGTTTTCTTTTACTTTTTCCATTTTTTCACTTCTATTCTGTATACAGTTTATTCTTTTTCATTTAATTTTTTCAAAGCATCTATTAAGCCGTGCGCATAAACAATTGCGCCAAAAGCAGTTGTCAAATCTTTTTTTTCAACAAAGTATTTTGTATCATAGTAATATCGCTCTGCTAAGTCTATAATATGTTTATATTTCTCTTTTGTTTCAGAATCTATTTCTTTTATTGAATCTTCGAATTTTCGCAGATCTATTTCAATTCGTTCTTTAATGTCTTTAGTCATAACAATTTTATAAAAAAAAGAAATTAAAAAGTAATGCTTTATTCTGATTCAGTTACTAAAAAAGCCCACCAGGGTTTTTCTGTTTTTATGAGTTCTCCGTTTTCTGCATTTACTTGTGTTTGTACCTGCATTTGTGTTTGAAATATTCCTAAAATTTTAACTTGTTTTTGTGCTTTAATCTCGTAAGCTGCTTGTATTTGTTCTCCTTGACCTACTTCCTTTAATTCTATTTGACAATTATTTTCTTCAGTACAAATATTTAATTTTAATGCTTGTATTGCTGTTTCAGAAGCTGTATCCGGCATAATCTTTAATTCAATATTCATTCCATTACTAAGTTTTAATTTTAATTTTGTTTTTTCACCTTCATTTTCCGAAGTGACATTTAAATTAGTATTTGCAGAGATTTCTTTTGAACTTATTTTTATTTGATTATTTTTTTGTTCTTGTATTTGTATATTTTCTCCAGTTTCAGTTGTATAGTTACCTGTTCTTATTTTTGCAGTAACAGTTTGTTGTATTTGATTTGTTTGTCCTTTATTTTCTTCTGAAGTTTGAGTGTTTGTTTGAATTTGTGCAGATGGTTGATTATTTTCAGAAGACGTATTTTCTCCTATTGATACTATTGTTTGTTTTTGTACTCCTTGCTGTTGCGCAAAAATAATAGAAGTACAAAGAACTAAACATAATAATACTATTATTTCGTTTTTCATGTATATGGTACTACAGTAAATAGTTTAAAGCTTTCATAGGTTTAAAATTTATAAATGTGAACTACTAAGTGATATTATGGAATTTATAAAAACAGATAAATGGATAGAAGGAAAAGGATATAAAAAAAGAATATTAATAGATGATTTAGCAGATAAAGTAAATCTTATTCAAGACGTAATAATATTACCTAATCAAATAGTTCCTCAACATAAACATGAATATACAGATGAAATATTTTATATAACTGAAAATTCGGCTATTATGATAGTTGAAAATAAGAGATTTGAAGTTAAACCAGGAGATATGATTTTTATTAAAAAACAAGAGATGCATGGTTTTGAGAATAAAACTGATAAAGAGTTAAAATTACTTGTTTTAAAAATAAATTTTAGAAAAGGAGATTCTTATTTAAAGTAAATTATTTTTTGTAAATAAAATTATTTAATTGGGATTTTGCTTTTTCGCGTTTTTCTTGATGTTTTTTAAGAAATTCGTTTATTTTATCTATTAAAATAGCTTTTAATTCACCGCTTAGTAATGCGCCTGATTTGTAATCTTCATATATTTTTTTAAGTTTTTTATCATCTTCTTCAAAAAATGTAAGCCATTGATAAGACACATCTATTTCAGGTATTCCTCCTTTTTTTCTATGTTCTTCGACAGTTTCACGCCCACCTGAAAAAGCATATTTATTAATTTTTTTCTTAACAGTTTTTGCATCATCAGTTGTAAAGATGGTTGCATTATTTCCTGATGACGAAGACATTTTTCCATCACTTTCTATTCCTGCCAATCCAGGTAGGAATCTGCATTGGATAGATGCAGGTTTATAATATCCTAATTTTGGGATAACATCTCTCGAAACTCTGAAATGTGGATCTTGGTCAATCGCATGTGGAATTAAACAAGGTCTTGGTTTTTTATTTTTTTCAAGTATATTTGGTAAAAAAGCTGGAACTGCCTGCATCGCAGTATAAAATATAGCTCCTATATTTTGGTCATTTTCAAAACCAAATGCTGAACGTACTGTTGAAAAAGTTATTTTTTTAGCAACTTTTATTGCTTCTGGATACATGATGTCTGCATGTTTAGTATCAATTAAAAAGTGAGTTTTTTTAGGGTCAAATCCTAATGCAATAACATCAAGCATATTTTCATAAACCATTTCTTGAACTTTATCATATTCTAACTCTTGTTTAAATAGAAATTTTTCTTCATCAGGAAATTGAAACCATAATTCAACTCCAAATTTATCTTGCAACCATTTAGTAAATATCCATGGTATTAAATGACCTAGATGAGTATGTCCTGAAGGCGCCCTGCCAGTATATAAGAAAAATTTATTTCCTTTTTCATATTCATCTAAAATAAAGTTCATATCTCTATGAGCAAAAAATATTCCTCTTTTTAAAAAATAATGTATCTCACCAGTATGTTTTTCAATTCTTTTAATCATTTTATTATCTAGTTTAGACAAACCAAACTCAGTAATTAGTTTATTATAATCAATATTACCCTTTACTTCCCAAGGAGTTACAATACTATTCATAAATAACCCTCTTTTTTATGTATTTTTTGTGTTTTTTTAGTTTTTACGGTATCATTTTCTATTATTTCAATCCCTTTTTTAGTAATTATAAAATCATATATTTTTTCTTCAAAACAACACCCTCTCATTTTTACTATTTCTAATCCTCTTCTACGTTTTCTATTTTCTAATTTATTAGACAAATGTATAAATCCATCTGTAAAATTTTCTATACCTGAGACAGTTTTAGGAATATCATTTTCTTTGAATCGTCCATCTTCTCCTATTAGAAGAGTAGTTGTTCCCCAAGTTCTTACTTTGGCTATAAAATGTAATAAATTTTGTCTTTTTTCTAATTCATTTTTTTGTAATAAACCAAAGGGAGTGATTGGATCTATAACTACTCTTTTAACATCTGTTGTTTCAATCATTGTTTTAATTGCATCTTCTTGTTCAAATAATTGTTCTAATTCACTTACTGGAAATTCAATAAAAATTAATTTTTTTTCTTCTTCAAGTTTTTTAATATTTAATCCTAATTCCTGCATGTGTTTTAAAGTTGGGATTTTTTTTTCTTCAAAAGAAATATATAATCCAGTTTCATCATTATTTTTTATGCCCTCTTCTAAAAACTGCATGCCAAGTGTGGATTTACCAGTACCAACTCCCCCAGAAATTACTGTTATGTTTTCTTTTGGTATTCCTCCTCCAAGAATTTTATCTAATTCTTTAATACCACTTTTTATTTTTTCCATATCAATCATCTTTTTGTATTTTTTCTAATAGTTTTTTACCCATTTCTTCTCTCATTTTCATTTTTAACCCATATTCAATTTTATCTTTATCTGTTAAAGTTTTTCTTAAATACATTTCGGTGAAATTATAACTAAATGAAGCAGCATTAAGGAATAATCTTTGTAAGGTACCTGCATCTACATTCATTCTATGAGGTTTAACAATTTCAATTCCCATAGGTGCATATTTCATACATATATTTAATAGAGATTCTAGGTCTTTTGCTAAAACTCTACCTTGAGCATATGTTGAATATAAGTTATTTTCATATTCTAATGCATCTTCAATCTCCCCATATGCAAAAACAACTCCAGGTTCTTGAGTTAATTTTGAGATAGTATCAGTCATTATGTTTTTTACTATTTCTGAAGAACTGCCATGTAAGTCAAAATAGATTTCTGCTAACACTCCTCCCTCTTTGAGAGTTTCTTCAATAATTTCTTCTGGACTTTTTTCATTTTTCATAGAATTCACCTAATATTATTCATAAGAGAAATATTAAAAGATTACCCATCAAAGAAGTATATGGGTTTGAATAGCAAATAATGTTAATAAATAAACAATATATACCATTACTAAAACAATCCCTTCATTTCTTTTGAGTCTATTATCTGTTCTTAAGAAATGATGTAATGTTATTATAGATACCATTAGAAAGAAGCTTATTATAAAAATGATAGGTTGTTCTATAATAATTGGTGCTAAAACTGCACCAATTCCCAATATTAGAGTTAGATTAATTATACAGCTTCCTAAGATATTCCCTAAGGCTAAATTAAAATGTTTTTTTTGTAATGCCTTTACACTAACCATTAATTCAGGTAAGGTGGTTCCTATCGCTATCAAAGTTGCACCTAAAAAGCTTTGTGTTATACCAAAATTTACAATGATATGAATTCCATTTTCTACTGCATATGATGATGAAAATATAACCAAAGATATACCTATTAGAAAATAACTTAAGCCAGTAATTGCTTGTTTTCTAGTCGGGCGTTTTCCTTCATATTCTAAAGAAATTTCATTTTTTATTGTGTACATGAGAAAAATTAAAAATAATAGAATTAGAATTATTCCTTCTAATACTCCTAGTTGCGGACTCAATAAGATAAATGGGATAATTATAATAGATATAAGAATCATTTTATTTAGCTTTTTAATATCCTCTTTTTTGATAAATATTGTTTTTCCTAATATTCCCATTACTCCTGCAGTTAATGCGATATTAACAATATTTGAACCTAAAATATTTCCTAATGAGATTCCTCCTGCATGAGATAAACCGGAAGATATAGCAACAGATAATTCAGGTAAGGAAGTGGCAAAAGATATTAGAAAAAAACCAATCACTAAATCACTTAATTTTAAATATCTTGCAATACTTATTGCTCCAGTTATTGTCCAATCTGATGCTTTAGCGAGTATTAGTATCGAAATTACAAAAGCAAGTATTGAAAAAATCATTTATTATCCTCCAATTTTTTAATTAATTTATCCAGAGTAATCGACTCTTCTAATCCAGTTTCCATATTTTTTAATTTTAATTTATCAGTTTTAAGTTCTTCATCACCAATAAATAATACATAGGGTATTCCTAGAGAATTAACAAAATTTAAATTTTTACTCAATCCTTTACCAACTAAATCAATATCTGTATTAATTCCTTGTTTTCTTAATTTTTGAGTTATTTCTAAAGATTGTTTGAATGTATTAATAGGGATCACAAAAACTTCAGTTGTTGTTTTTTTAATCTGCGTTTTCTTTAATTCATCAAATATTCTACTAACTCCAAATGAAATCCCAACTGCAGGAAATTCTTTTGTTTCATTTGCATACTCTTTTATCATATCGTCCCATCTTCCTCCTCCTGCTACTGATACTTTAATTTCTGAGTTTATAAGTATGACTTCAAATATTGGTCCTGTATAATATCCTAATCCTCTTACTAAATATGGAGCTATTTTTATATTTGTTTTTCCAGTCAATTTTAATATTTCTTTTAGTTCTTCAACTCCTTGTTTTGAAATTTTTTCTATTTCTTTTAATATATCTTCATTTTTTTTATTATTTATTTTATCTATGAATTCTAATAGCTTTTCTGCATTTTTTACTTCTTTTAATTCTTCTTTTACTCCGTTTTTTCCTATTTTATCTAGTTTATCCAAAGAAATTAAAGTTTGATTTAAATCTGAGATTTTAAAGTATTTCATTAATTCATTCAGAATTTTTCTATTATTTATTAAAATTTCATATTTTAATCCCAAAAGGTCAAATATTTGGCCTGTCATAAGCATTAATTCTGCTTCTGCAGTCATTTCTTTACATCCAATTATGTCTACATCACATTGTAGAAATTCTCTATATCTGTTTTTTTCTACAGGACCATCTCTCCAAATTGAGCCAATTTGGTATCTTTTAAACGGAAATTTTATATCTCTTCTAGATGCCATTATTCTTGCTAAAGGCACAGTAAATTCATTTCTTAGTGCTAATTTTCTTTTTCCTTGGTCTTCCAATGTAAATGTTTCTTTTAGTAATTCACTTCCTCCTGCATACTTAGCAGTTAATACATCAAGTCTTTCTAAAGCAGGGGTTTGTAAAGGTTGATATCCATATATTTTGAAAATTTCTTTAATTTTATCCAGTATTTCTTCTATTAAAATTTGGTCTTCAGGCATAAAATCTCTGGTTCCTTTTGCATTTTCTAATTTCATAATATCATAACTCTCCTTTAAAATAATCTTTGAATTTTTGAGTTAAAAATATTTTTTTTGTTCTCCCTGATTTTTTTTGTGTAATAAATCCTTTTTCATTTAATTCTATAACATCTTGATAAATTGTACTTCCTAGTTTTTTGCATAAATCAGACTTTAAAATTCCATCTCTTTTTGCAATATATCCCAATGTTTTCAATGCATGAGGATTTATTTCAGCTTCTTTTGCAAAATCTTTTACTTCTCTTGCATATTCGGCTTTTAAAGTCATAATATATTTTCCATTTTCTTCAAATATTTGTATAGGTCCATTTCTATCCTCGTATTGTTTTTGAATGGTTTTTATCTCCTTAGTTACATAACCAATTGCAGCTATATTTAATAATTTAGCTAAATCAGCAACTGATAATGGTTTAGTTGACATAAATAATGCAGCTTCAATTATTTTCTGTTTTTCAAGCGATTTTTCCATGTTTATCATCTAGTTCCTTTAATTTATTAAAGTTAACGTGTATTATAATCTCCCCAAAAAGTTTTTCTTGTATTAAAAAAACCTCATGTTTTTGTTGTAAATATAATAAAGGTAATAACGCAAAAACTTTTTCATTTGGTGTTTTGTTTTTTATTAAATTAGAAAATAATACCATTCCTTTTTCATCTTTTAAATTTAACATTCTTTGTTTTACTTCATTTATCTGTTCATCTATTGTTATTTCAGGTAATTGTAAAATCATTTTTTTTGGGATTTCGATTTTACTTTGTTTTTCAATTCTATTTTGTTCTTCTTTAAACACTTCTTCAACCGCTTCTACTAATTCTTCTAAAGATACTCTTCGTTTTGGAGGAATTCTTGTTCTTAATTCTAACATAGGTATTTCTATTGGGCCTTCTTCTTCATCTACAAATGTTTCATCTACTTCTATTTGGACTTCTTCTTCAAAAACTAAATCTTTACTTTTTAATTTTAATAAGATAGAGGCAGCGAGAATTAAATTAGCTGGAATTTGTAATTCTAAAGTTTTCATTTCTTTAATTTGTTGTATATATTTTGAAGTGATAGCACTTATATCAATATCCCAAGGGTCAAACTCTTCTTCAACCACTAAATCCATCAACATTTCTCTCCAAGAGGGATATGAAACCATTTTCTCTAAATCTAGTTTAGTTTGCGCTTTATCCTTAACCATGTTTTTATTTAAAAAAGAGAAGTATAAAAAGTTAATCTCAATTATTTAAATTATTTTGTCCAGTATAGCGAACAAATTTACTGTTTTTTGTTTAGTATACTGAATATTTTTGTATTTTTATACGTAAAATATAAAATTAGTCGGAAAAACGACCAATTTCAAGCTGAATTGGTTGAAAATACGACCAATTTCTTAACAAGGTTTTTCATTCATAAATTTTTATATTCAAATTAGTCGCAAAACCGACCAATTTCATTCAAAATTGGTTGCAAATGCGACTAATATCTATAAAATTGATAGATATTATTAAATAATTGAAATATCTAATATAAAATTAAATGATATAAATTAATCAATAAAATTATTGTTAAACAAATATTTAATAATTTAATAAAGAATCTTGTTTTGGGCGCTTTAGTTTTTCTTTTTTTAAATCTTCTTTAAATTCTATTTTTCCAAAAACTCCATCATATCCTGGTATTACTGTTAAGTTTTCATTTTGCGCTCTCCAAATAGCTTCAGATATCTCTGATTTACCTGCTAAATTTAAACTTTCTTTAGAAGCAGTTAAAACTTTAAATTCATTTCCAAAATATGTTATATATTTAAAATATTCTTCTTCAACTGTTTTTGTATTTTCTCCTTTATTAAGTACTTTTGCAATTATTTGTCTTAAAGGAACTAAATGTTGAAACAGAATAGCAGTTAATGGCTTTTTTCCAATTTCTCTGTCTGCTAAATCATCAACCCTATGTAATACTCCTAATGTTAACTGTTTTCTACAAACAGGACAGATGTTATTATATTTTTTACTCTCTTGAGGATTTAACGATATTTTACAATGTCTATGTCCATCAACATGATATTTTCCTTCTTCTGGATAAAATTCATATGTTTTTGTTATTTTATTCTTTTCATTTTTTGTTCTTAAAGTTTGTAAAATATTTTTATATGATAATTCTTCTAATCCTAATTCATTTAATTCTCTTCCTAGTTTTTCAGGTGAATGACAATCTGAGTTTGATATTAAATTATATTTATCTAAATTAGAAATTCTCCAAAACATTGGTGGATCCGCAGATAATCCTGTTTCTAATGCATGTATGTGTTTTGTTTGATCTTCATAACAATCTTCTAAAGAATCAAAACCTCCTTTTGATCCAAAAACACCGAACCACGGCGTAAAGCAATGCGAACTTACAACTTCATTATCTCTTGAGATATTCATTATTGTTTCAACTAATTCAGGAGAACTGATTTTAAAGATGGGTCTGCCGTCTGATTTTAAATCACATTTTTTTCCGAGTACATCGCTTATTTGTTCAACAATTTCTAATGAAGGCGCATACAAAATATGGTGGATTTTTTTGCATTTTCCATTTTTATAATAAATAGTAGAAACCTCGTTTTGTAAGATATAATTAATTCCTTTATATTCATATATTCCTTTTTCTGTTTCTTTAAGTTTTTCTTTTAATTCTTTAAACCATAATGGATGACAGAAATCACCAGTTCCTAATAAATCAATTCCTTTGAATTTTGCCCATTCTGAAAAACTATCTAGATCACTTCTTGGAGAAGTAGCCATAGCATATTTTGAATGTATGTGTAAGTCAGCTAAAATTTTCATATACAAATTAAGAAAACAAATAATAAAAGACTATTTAATACTAAAATAACACATTTTTTAAATATTTGATACATAATAGGTAATATGAATTTGGACACTGAAAATATACACATTGTTAAAATGGGTGAAAATAAAAAATCAGAGATTTTAACCAATCTAAGAGTAGAAAAAATGATTGATACAAATTCAAAAATATGCAAGCCTGTACTTTTAACAGATTCTAAAACTATATGCACAATTTATACATTTGTAAAAAGATTTTCTCTTGATTATCCTGATTATGAATTATGGCTTGATAAATGCAGAAGAGAACTAGAATTAGAATATAAGCAGGCAGTATATATTACAAATCCAGAAGGCATAATATTAGGTTCTTTAATTTTTCAAAAACATAAAGAAGACCAGTCTATTTTAGAGCTTAAAAATTTGAGGGTGCATCCGGTTTTTGAAGGAAAAAAAATTGGATCAAAATTAATAAAAGCAGTAGAACAGCTCGCAAAAGAGCAGGGTTTTAAAAGAATTCAAGGAGATGCACATTCTGACAACCCAGTTATAGAGTTTATGATAAAAATGGGCTACTTTATTGATGTAGAAGAAACTCTTTATACAAACAAAAAAGAAGCAATTTTGTGCAAAGACATAAAAATTTGATTTTAGAATGAGTAGATATGGAACATCTAGCAATACTTTCAAAAAAAGGAAAATTTTTAGATAAAATTCTTTCAGGGGAAAAACAAATCGAATCAAGATGGTATAAATTTAAGAGGCCTCCTTTTGGATCTATTTCAAAAGGAGATATAATATATTTTAAAGAATCAGGAGAACCAGTAAGCGCAAAAGCAAATGTTGAAAAAGTATTAACATTTGCTGAATTAAATGAGAAAAAGATAAAAGAGATAATTAAAAAATATGGAAAAAAGATTTGTATAGATTTAAGTTACTTAAATCAATTAAAATCTAAGAAATATTGTATTTTAATTTTCTTAAAAAAACCAAAAAAGATAAAATCTTTTGAAATAGACAAAACAGGATACGGCAATATGACTGCCTGGATTTCTATTGAAAATATAAATAAAATAAAAAGAAATTAATTTATTGTACAAACATTTATATATTCATTGATGTATTAAATATATTATTAAATGATATATTAGGTGATTAAATGAATGTTAATTTAGGAGAACCCTTTGAGGTATTACTTAGAAAAATAGTTAGAAAAGGGTATGCAGGTAACCAAACTGAAGCAATGCGTCAGGCAATAATGGCATATGATCGACAAATTGAAGAAGAAGAAGCAGAACTGGTGTATAAAGCAGTTAAATTTGAAATGCAGGAATTTAAATCTAAAAAAACCAAAGGATATTCTTTAGAAGAGATAAAAAAAGAGGCGGGTTTTTAATGAAAGTTATTTTTCTTCCCCAGGCAAGAAAAGAGTTTTTATCTCTTGATAAAAGACTTCAATCCTTTTTTATAAAACATATTGAAAAACTAGAAAAAATGCCCCCTAGAAGACACATGAAATATGGTATTCCACAGTGTGTTGAAAATGTTACAAGACAGGCAAGATTAGTTTATGAAGAAGAAAAAGACATACTTTATATTCATCACTGTTTTGCAACGCATAAAGAATATGAAAAATGGTATCGCAGCTTTATATGAAAACTTATTTTTTTGTTTAATCTTATATATTATCTTAAGAAAATGAAAGACTTTCATTTTCAAAAGTCGGTTTTTAAAGTATCGTGATTTACCGGGAATCCCGGCAAAAAAGAATATTAGAAAAAATGGAATTATTTAAAGAATTTTTGTCCTCTGATTGTGATAAATTTATGAAAAAACACCTCATTTGTTCTATTTTTGGTTTAAATGGTTATTTGAAACAAGGAGGAAACGGTTTGTACAATTTCAGAATGAGTTTAAATTCTAACTTTTTATCTTTAGCAAATTAATCTTTTGTGTTATATCTTGTTAATCAAATTTATTTTTTCAAATAAACAGTCTGACTTGGGAATGCAAAATCTAATTTATTTTTGTCAAAGCGCTCTTTTATTTTCATATTAACTTCATCTTGAATATCCCAAAATTTACTGGTATCAGTAATATAATATGTAAACATTAGATTTACTGAAGAATCTGCAAATTCTTTAAAATGAATTGTTGTGCTGTCTTTTTCAATTCCTTCAACTTCTTTTGTAATTTTTAATAAAATATCTTTTGCATTTTTTAGTTTTTTAGCAGAAGTATCATAAGTTAAACCAATATTAAACCTAATTCTTCTTTTTTCAGCTTTTGAATAATTTTCAATAACTTCTTTTCCTAAAATGGAATTAGGTACTGTTAATAAAGTTCCATCAAAAGATTTAAGTCTTGTATTTCTCATTCCTACTTCAGTAACTTGTCCTCCCTTTCCTCCAAAACTTATCCAGTCATCAACTTCAAAAGGTCTTCCAGTAAATATATTTACTCCTCCTAATAAATCTCCTAAAGTACTTTGGGCAGCCATTGCAACAGCAATACCTGCAATACCTAACCCTCCTAATAATGCGGTTACATCATATCCAAAATTATTTAATGCACTTATTAAAGCTAATATAAAAACAATCGCAAAAATACCTTTTTTGAAAATAGGTAATATTTGATCATCTAATTTTGATTCTGTTTGTTTTGTTAGATGTTCAACATAATTTTCAATAAATGAATTTAATACGCCGACTACAAACCATGCTATTGTGAATGTTAATAATACTCCCAAAATATTTTGTGCTGTTTCTCCATATTCATTCGGTAAAGATAAAAACCCTAAACCAAATTGTAGTCCAAAAATTAAGATTAAAACTATAAATGGTTTTTCTAAAGCAGACATTAATAGATCATCTAATTTTGTTTTTGTTTTTTTAGTAAATCTGCTTATAGCTCCTTTAAGAATGTAATATACTATTTTAGCTAAAATAATAGTTCCTAAAATTGTGAATAAGAAATATGTATAGTTTAATATAGTTGTTCCAAATACTACTGTTTCTAAAAAATCCATTTTATCACCTAAATACCTAATTCTTCAATAATTTTTGATGTTTTATATTCTTCTGTTTTATCTAATTTAATATATGGATAATTGGTTATAAAAGGTTTTTGGTCATATCCATAAACTATTAAATCAGGGTTTATTTTTTCTGTCATTTTTATTGGATCTTCTTCTCCAATTAAACATAAATCAACTGGTTTTAATGAACTAACAATTTTTTGTCTGTGTTCTTGTGAATGTATTGGTTTTCTGGTTTTATTTTTGAAAACTGTTTTATCATTTGCCACTATTACTATTAATATGTCTCCTCTTTCTTTTGCTTTTTCTAAAGTATAAATATGACCGTAATGTATAATATCAAATACTCCTCCAGTTATTACAATTTTCAATTTGTTTCTATATTCTTTTTTAAGATAATACATATTTTCTTCTTTTTTTAATTTTTGTTTATCTTTAATGTCTAAAATAGTATAAATCTCCTCTGAGATGCCGTTTGTTATTTGCATTAAAAACAGTTTTTTTAAGTTCATAATATTATTTTCTGTGAATAGATTTAAATTACTTTATTTAGTCTTTAATCTCAGTTTGTATTTTTGGTAGGTTGCAAAAATTTGTGTGAAAGTTGTATGCACCTGCATTTAGGAAGATAATTTTATCTCCTATTTTTGGATCTTTTAAGTAAATTCTATATCTAAATATGTCTAATGAATCAGGTGTACAACCCTTTATAGTATATGGTTTAGCGTCTTTATCCTTTGTATTTAATTCATCTTTAATTAATAATCTAATATGTGCAATAAATGTGTCCATTGCGCTGTTATATACAGATGCATTAACAATAATATTATCATTATAAATATTTTTTATTGAAGTTTCTAATTCAATACAAGGTGCTGCAATAAATCTACCAGGTTCAATAATCATCTTAATATTATTTTTATTGAACCACTCTTTTGTTTCTTTGATTTTATCAAAAATATCTATTAAAATATCTGAACTGAAATTTTTATATATTGAAGGTAATCCTCCTCCAATATTGATATAATCAATATTTTCCAATGTTTTTTTATCTAAAATATCTTCTAATTCTTGTTTTAAATTCCATTCACTAACATTTTGGGTTTTTCTATGAAAATGAATTCCTAATTTATTTATTTTTTTATTAAATTCAGAATTTTCTCTTATCTCTTTAATTTTATTATTTATAGTTTCAGAATACATTCCAAAAACAAAATGTTTTCCAGTATGTATTGTATGTTCTTTTAATCTCATTCTTAATAATAAGTTTATTTTTATGTCTTTTTCTTTTAAAATTTCAAATATTAGTTCTAAATCCTTTAAATTATCAATAACAAAAGATTCAACACCTAAAGAAAGTAATTTTTCTATCTCTTTATTATCCCAGGCTTGAGCAAAAAACCATACTCTTTTTTTATCTTTAATTTTTTCCAATGATTCAATTGTGTGAATACTGAAAAAGCAGTCAGTACCAATCTCCAAAATTTCTCCAACTTCTTGATTTGTTTTAAAGCTGTATGAAACTAAGTCTGCTTTTTTTTTAATTAAATTGTATTGTTCAAATACTTTTGATTTATGTAAAATAAATTTTGCCATTTAAATACCTAATTCATCTAGAACGTATGACATAATTAATGGGAATGTTATTGTTACATCCCCTATTACTGTTGCTGCGTCTGAGTCATCTTTTATTTTTCCCCAAGATTTAGCCTCTTTTGTAGTAGCTCCGGACATACTTCCAGAGGTAGATCTTGCCGTAGTTAAATAAACTGCGTAATCAATTCCACCATTTAATAAACAAGCTAATAATGCATGATGTTTTGAAATGCTTCCGCCCAATGCTATTAATCCTTTTGTTTCATCTTGTGATGTAGAAAATAAAATATTTGCAAAATCCTTTACTACATCAACAACAAATCCCTCATTATCTTGTTGGAATAAATATAAATGAAAACCAAAAGCACCGTCTGTTATTGCAGGACAGAATATTGGAACATTCTGTTTAGATGCTTGATATAATATAGAATTTTCATCTTCAATTGTTTTTCCCATTTCATTTAACATTTCTGAAACAGGCCAAATTTTTTTTTGTTCATAAAGTTTTTTTAAAGAAGGTCTCATCCAATCTTCAAATTTAGCATAACTTTCATTTTTAATAAATAGATTTCCAACTCTATTAACACCTTTTTCATATAATTCAACATCATCTGAATAAAAATCTCCAATTGTAAATTTTTCTCCTATTGATCTCATAATGTCTTCTTCTATTCCTCCGACTGTTGTTACTATTACATCTACCATACCTAATTTAATTAATTGTGCAAAAAATCCTCTTAATCCTGACGTAACCATATTAGATGTAAATGTTAAATAAATTTTAGCTCCTGATTTCTTCATTTTAATAATTACATCTGCTGCTTTTTTGAGTTCAACACCTTGAAAACCTGTTGAACCCATTTGTTCTACTAATTCATTAACTTTTATTCCTTTTTTCCATTTGATATCTTTAACATACACAATTCTCACCAAATTAAATTTTTATATATAAAAATTTTAAAACTTATACATAATTTATATTCAAAAATATTTTTAATACTTAATTTCAATAGATTAAAAATTATACTGTCCACTTGTGGCTTGATCAGATATTTATTTTAACTTTCATCTTCATTAGGATATTCTATTTCTTCTACTTCTGTAGAGTAGCAGTCATGATAAAATTTCATTACTTTATATGCTTCCTGTCCTTCTGGCGTATCTCCTTTTCCTGCAGCCATTAAAGCAAATAACCTATTTTGGCTTTGAGCACTTAATGAATCTAATTCTTCCCCTGTGGGGCATTCAGTTAATTCTTGGCTATTTAATTTAGAATCATTTAAATTCTGGTTTTCCTGCTCATTATTTAATTTGTGTGTATCTATTTTTTCAGAACTGCATTTTTCTAATTTAAGATTTCCTAAAAATTGATCCATTGAAATTTCCCCATCATAAAATTTTAATACCTCAATTGAAGTTGTTTTCATAGATAAGCATAAATTATTTTTAAGATATTTAATAGAAATATCATATATTTGGGGTGCATCTTGAACAATTACAAAACAAATTGCAGTAAAATCATTAAAAAAATCATTTTCTGAGCCTTCATATTGAAGTTCAACTAAAATTGAATTATCATTTATATTAATATCTTCAACTAATACATCAAAAATCATTAAATCATTTTCAATCATAAATTCTGGATTCCTTATATCTATAAACTGTAGTGAATTCTCATCATTAGGATTATTTGTTTCTAATGCTAAAAAGGGTTCTTCTAAATAATATCCTTCTATCTTAATTGGTTTTTGAAATATTTTATATGCTTCTAAAGCTGTATTATATATTAATTGATCCATATCTAAAAATGAATCAGAACTAAATTTGATTAATACAAAATCATTTTCATTATTTATATCTATTAGGTTTAGGTTATTTTCTTTTAAATATGTAGATATCTCATTTGCCTGGGGAGAATAACTATTTCCGTTTGTCTGAGTAAAACTATTATCAAACATATTTTTTATTGTTTCAATAGCATTACTGATTTCTGGAGCATTATCTTGGAGGATTGATGGATTTGAAAATAGATAAAAACCCATCAAACAAATAAATATTAAAAATATAATTATTCCTATTTTCATTGAAGTTCACCATTTTCTTTCATTTGAAGAATATAAAGATTAACTCTACTTTCAAATGTTTTAAATTCATCTTTTGAATATGCTGACAGCGTTTGTGACCATCTCTTGCCTTCATTTGCTTCACCAACTAAAAAAGCAGTTTGCTTGATTGTCTGGCTCCATGTTGAACCGCTTTCTCTTAATAATCTTGCTTCTTCAAGAACTGAATTATATTCACTATTATATCCATGAGCCATTGTTTTTTTTACTGTTCCTCCTAACTGATCAAAAATAAATTCATAAGGTTTTGTAGTAGTAGAAGTAGGTATTAAATTTTTTCCAATTGAGAGAGATAGTTCTTTATCTCCTGTGCCGTCCATTTGGTTAAATAGATTTGCAGCATTTTTTCCAACTCCTAAGTTAACTTGAGTATCTGTTGTTTTTTCTTCATCACTTTTTTGGTCATCAAAGAATTTCATTATATAATCTTTGTATGGTCCAATAATTGGAACATCCCCAATTTGATCTGACATAGTTTTTTTATTTCATTTTGTTTATAATACATATCTTTATTAGCAATATTTGCTTTTGAATTATCAGGATTTGTAAGTATAATCTTCTTTTTGCCGTTTTTTGTTTCAATTTCTTTAATTTCAATATTATTCTTTTTTGAAATTTCATCTATCTTGTTTTCATTTAGAATTTGTAAATTTGTTTTGTTTTGTTGATTTGTAGTTATTGTTTTAGAGGCTGTTGTTTGTTTTGGAGTAGTTGTTTGAGGAGTAGTAGTTTTAACTGAAGGGGTTTCAATGGGTGTTTCTATACACCCAATATAATCTGTATTTGTTATTGAAGAAATTTCTTTGCAAAATTTTCCTAAATATGTACAATCTATATGTATTTGATATCTACAAAAAGGGATAAGACAATTATCACATTGTGCTAGATTATAATCATTTCTTAATTTGTCTTCTTCAGCTTCTAGGATTTTTATTTTTTTATTATATGCTTTTAATAAAGGTTCGCAGATTAATTGTATACAATAACTTTCATCATTATCTGTTTTAATTTCTGTTGTTGTAATTGGATTTATTGATCCTTTTGCACATGTATTATACCTGCATAAATTATATTCAGAATCTGCTGCAAAAAAATCAGTAGAGTATTTATCAACTTCATCACTTTTTAGTTCCCATAATAATTTTAATGGCTCCTGCATTTTTATACAAGATTTATATTCTTCTTCTGGATTAGCGCTCTGGCATATTGAAGAGTCGATACTTAAAACTATTGGGATACTTAATAGCAATACAATTAAAATATATAAAAATTTCATTTTGATTAATAGAGAACGGAATATTTAAAAACATATAGTTTAGCTCCATTTTGAATATTTTTTAATAGTATATACAAAACAAAAGTTAAATTAATTTTTACAAGTTTATTAATATTTTTGTTTGTTACATTTGTATTGTTGTGTTATTTTTAGATTTTCATGTCCTAATAACTGCTGGATATATCTTATGTCTGCTCCTGCTTCTAATAAATGGGTTACAGAATTCTGATAGATTGTGATCTAAATGGCCTTGCTAAAAAAAACATAAAATTAGGAAAGAATAATGAAATTCAATTTTTTTCATATAGACACTAATTTAAATATTTCCTAAAAAAGGTATTCATGGAAAAAAGAATATTTATTATATCTATATTAGTAATGTTTATGTTATTTGGCCAGTTATTTGCGCTTGCGAATCCTTCGGCAGTTTATTGCAATGAATTGTCTTCTCTATATGGAGATTATGAATATATACTTCAATTTGATGAAAATAATAATCAATATGGTGTTTGTTTCTTACCAGATGGAACTTCTTGTGAAGGTTGGGACTTTTTGAAAGGCAAGTGCGGTGAAGAGTATTCTTATTGCGAACAGATTGGAAAGTCCGTAAAAACATTGCGCGAAAATGGAAGCGAATATGCAGTATGCGTTGAAGACGGCGAGCCGGCAAAGCTTGGCACTGCACTTGAGGAAGAAATGGGGCTTAGTGAGTTGTTAGGCGCGGGCATAGCGCATGATGAGCTTGAAAAAAAAAGCGGCCTGCAAACTGCCTTAAGATATGAGGATGTGCGCGAGCTTGGCGTGAGCATTTACAATGCAAGCGATTATGCAGAATGGGACTGGAGAAGCCCGCCGAACGGGACAGTATATTCAGCATCAAACTATTTGTACTTTGACACGCCGCTAGGGTGGACAACATCAGTTAAAAACCAGGCATATTGTGGCTCATGCTGGGCATTTTCAGCCTTGGGTGCCATGGAAGCGAAATATAACATTGAGCAGAACGAGTCTAGGCTTAACCCTGACCTTTCAGAACAACACGAGGTCTCATGCGACAACATCAATAATAATGGGTGCAATGGGGGAAATATGAACCAGGCGTATGACTACATTATTGAAGAGGGAGTCTTAGACGAAGCCTGTTTTTCGTACCAGGCAATTGACAGCTATGGGTGTGATGCCGGCTCATGCAATGAAACGCCAGTTTTATGCTCGGACAGGTGCGCAGACTACGGCGACAGGCTTTGGACAATTGAGGGGTATTTCTCGCGCAATTCTGCAGAGAATCCGGCAGAAATAAATGTGAGCAATGAAGAGCTTAAGCAGATGCTCATTGACCATGGCCCACTTGCAATCGCAGTAAATGCTAACGGATGGAGCCCATACAGCAGCGGCATATTTACCTGCGCAGGCCAGTCATACTGGAACGACCTTAACCATGGCGTTGTGCTTGTGGGATACAATGACACAGGGAACATAGACACAAGCTACTGGATAGTTAAAAACAGCTGGGGCTCCGGTTGGGGCCTAAGTGGATATATCCATGTGAGGTTTAACTGCAGTGGAATTGGAACTAGTGTTGAGTATCCATATCATGTAACTCCGCCAGATTTTGCGCCAACTGTTGAACTGGTTTCTCCTGAAAACGAAACTGCAACAAGCACCTTAGATTCCGTCTTATTTAGTTTTATAACAAATCATCAAAATTCTACTTCAAGTATATGTAGTTTATTTATTGAAGATTCAATAAAAAATTCTACTTCTGTAGAAAATTCAACTGAAACTAACCTAGAAACTATTCTTGAATTTGGAACGTATTTATGGAATATTAGGTGTTGGGAAGAAGGATTGGGAATAATTGGAGTTTCGGATAATAGAACTATTGAAAATATTCATCCTACTATAAATATTTTGAGTCCATTAAATATAACATACAATAAAACAACTATAGATTTGAATTATACTCTTATTGGGGAAGGTAATTGTTCTTATTCGCTTGATGGAGGAGTAAATCAAACTCTTAATGATTGTGAAAATATAACTCTTGTAAACGTAACAGAAGGCATACATGAATTAAGTGTATACTTTAATGATTCAAATGAACATATTAGAACAGATAATATTTTTTTCACAGTTGATTTAACTGCCCCAGAGATAGAATTAATTGCACCTTTAAATAGAAGTACATCAACAAGCAAACAAATAACATTTTCATTTATTGTACAAGATAACCTTGTTAATGAAATAGAATGTGAATTAAATATAAATGGGGATATAAACATAATACAGGTTGAAAATAATACACAAAAAGAGTATCAAGAAACATTCTCAAATGGAGTATATGTATGGAATATTACTTGTAATGATGGTTTAAATTTAGGTTTTAGTGAAACATGGGAATTTAATGTAAATTACCAAACTAGAGGAGGAGGTTCTGGAGGAGGTTCTGGAGGGGGTGCACCAGTAGCAAAGACACAAGAAGATTCAGAAGAAATTTCAAATGTGGATAATACATCAATAGATTCAGATTATCAATATGGAGAAAAGGAAATAGAGTTTAAATATAACCACACAACTGAAGTTAATGAAACAGTAAAACTTTTTGTAGGTTTACCTGATGGAACTCCAGCTGCAGGTATACAAGTAGAAGTTATAGATCCCTTTGGTAAGATTATTATTTTAGTTTCAGATGAATATGGGTTTATTGATTTTATTCCAGAGAATGAAGGGATTTATAAAATAAAACTTGAAGGAGAAACAGTATATGTGGGTTCAATTCAAGTTTTTTCAATGGATGAAGAAACACCAATTGAATCGTTTGTTCAGCTAAATGAGATTTTAATGAATGAAGTTCAAGAAGAAGAAAATAAATTTGGAGTATATATTATCATGGGGATTATAGTAATTTTAGTAAGCGCAGGCATAATGTATATATATTCCCTTAAAAAAAGATAATTAATTATCTTTTAAATTTCCAAAATCATTTTAAAGTATGCTGAAATAAGAAAAGATATGGTTAATAAAGATGTTAAAATTATAGCAACCTTAGGTCCGGCAAGTACAAAGCCGCAAGTATTTTATGAAATGTTAAGAGCAGGTATGGATATTGCGCGGTTAAACATGAAATATGCTAAACAAAAAGAAGTATCAGATCTAATAGAATCTATAAAAACAGCAAAAGAAAAAACAAATTTAAAATGTGAAATTTTAATTGATATAAAAGATGAATCAGTAATATCTTTTATTAAAGATTTAGAGTTTGATTATATTGCATTAGCATTTACAGAAACTCCTGAACAAATAGCAAGAGTTAGAAAAAAGTTTTTACCAAAAAAAATAAATTTAATTGCAAAAGTAGAAACAAAAAAAGGGATTGATAATATAGATAAAATTATAGATACATGTGATGGAGTTATGGTTGCGAGAGGAGATTTAGGCAAAAATACCTCCTTTGAAAGTCTTCCTGTTTTTCAAAAATGGATAATAAAAAAATGTAATAAAAAAAATAAATTTGTAATAACTGCAACTGAAATGCTATTGTCTATGGTTGAATCGAGAATTCCAAGAAGATCTGAAAGCAGTGATGTTGCAAATGCAGTATTAGATGGATCTGATGCGCTTATGCTTTCAGAAGAAACTGCGATTGGAAAACACCCCATTTTAGTTGTGAAAACAATGCAAAAAATAATAGATGAAACACAAAAATGGAGAAAATTAATTGATTGTTAAGGTTTGTATCTAGTCATTGTTCTTGGGAAAGGAATTGCATCTTTAATTGTATCCAATCCACAAATCCAAGCTATAATTCTTTCAACTCCTAAACCAAATCCTCCGTGGGGAACAGAACCATACTTTCTAGTATCTAAATAAAATTCATATTGTTTAGGATCTTCTTTTTGATCAATAAGTCGTTGTTTTATTTTTTCAATATCTGATTCTCTTTCACTTCCTCCGATAAGTTCTCCATATCCTTCAGGAGCTATAAAATCAACTCCGTGTACCGTTCTTGGATCTTCTTCATCTTGAGTCATATAAAATGCTTTAACTTCTAAGGGATAATGAGTAATTATAATAGGAGTATCATATAATTTAGAAAGTTTATCTTCTTCTATTGTTCTTAGATCTTTTCCCCATTCAATCTTCATTTTGTACTTATCTTTAAGTATTTTTAAAGATTCAGAATACGTCATTCTAACAAATGGTTTTTCAATACAAGGTTTTAATTTTTCAATATCTCTGTCTAAAATTTTTAATTCTTCTTGTCTTTCTTCAATTACTTTTTTTACAATATATTTAATTAATTGTTCTCCATGTAAAATTACATCTTCAAATGTGAACCAAGCACCTTCCATTTCTGCATGCCAATATTCTGTTAAATGTCTTGATGTTTTAGATTTTTCAGCTCTAAATGATGGAGAGATAGTATAAATTTTTTCTAATGCGAAAATAGCAGGTTCTGCGTATAACTGCCAAGTTTGTGCTAAAAATACTCCTTTTTCTTCAAAATAATCCACTGAAAATAAACTTGATCCTCCTTCACATTGTACTGCTTGAAATATTGGAGAATGATATTCATAGAATTTTTGACTTCTAAAATATTCATGAATAGCATCAAAAACAGTGCTTCTAATTTTTAATATTGAAGACATTTTTTGACTTCTTAACCATAAATGTCTTTGATCTGCAAGAAATTCAGGAGATAAATCTTTTGCAATTGGAAATGGTTCTCCAATACAAATTGGTTCTAATTCTTTAACAGTTAATTCATAACCACCAGGTGCTCTATCATCTTTTCTCACTATTCCTTTAACAGTAAAAGAGCTTTCAACATATAATTCTTCTGCGCTTTTCCATGTTTTTTCATCAACTTCTTTTTGAATAGTAGTACATTGTATAATCCCACTAACGTCTCTTAAGACTATAAATTGCATTTTACTGCTTCCTCTAGTTCTGTAAACCCAACCGCGCAAACTAACTTCTTTTCCTTCCATCTCAGGTTTTTGAACATCTTTTATATGTAAATAGTCTGTCATCTAAAACACCTTGTTTTTATTCTGTATAATGGAGTTTATAAATATTTCTGAAATATTTATAAAAAAATAAATTTTGTTTTTTTGGAACATAACGTTTTTATTTTCTAAGGATCTAATAAAACTATGAAAGTAATTATTATCTCTGGAAACGGTAATACTAATATTAATGAAAATTGGTTTCAAGATGTTAAAAATGAACTTTAGAAATTAGGATTAATCGTAATTGCAGAAAATATGCCTGATCCTGACTTAGCAAGAAAAGAATACTGGCGTCCTTTTATCAAAGAAAAATTACAAACAGAAGATGCTATTTTAATTGGTCATTCTTCTGGTGCAGTTTCTATTTTGAGATATCTCGAAGAGAGTAAATGTAAACTCGTTATTTTAGTTGGTGTTTATTATACAGATTTGGGTGATGAACACGAGAAAAAAAGGGGATACTTTAACAAACCTTGGCAATGGAACAAAATTAAAAGCAATGCAGAGAGGATAGTATTATTTGCTTCAAGAGATGATCCCCATATCCCAATTTCAGAACCTTTATTTATCAAAGAAAAAATTAAACCAGAATATCATGAATATATTGATGAGAGGCACTTTGGAGCAGATGTAAATAAAACAAAATTTCCTGAAATAATTACAATTGTTAAAAAATTTATTGAAAAATAACTATACTTCTCTTCTTAAACATCCGGAAATCTACTCTTTGAAATGCTTTATAAAGAAATCGCAACATAATAATATTTAGCGGAGCATCCTTGAAGGATGCGTGCGGAGGAAGATAAATATGAAAAAGAATAATATATCTGATTTTGAGTCAGACGACTCACAAAAAAAGGGTTCAAAACCAGATTTTAGAATAGTACAAACAGATAGAGACCAAGAAGGCGAAACTAAATTTAAAAACGTTGGTGCAATGTGGAAAAATACTTCAAAAACCGGCAATGAATTTTATACCTTAAAAATAGGTGAATTAAGACTTTTAGTTTTTAAGAATGAATAGGTGATTTTAATGACTGAAGATGTAGTAGTAACTAAAAAATTAAAAGACCTACCTGGAGTAGGTCCTGCTACTGCTAAGAAATTAGAAGAAGCAGGTTATGATATTCAAAAAATTGCAGTTGCCTCTCCACACGAATTAGGAGAAGTAGCAGGTTTAGGAGTTGAAACAGCAAAAAAAACGATTGCAGGCGCAAGAGATTCATTAGAAATGGGTTTTGAAACAGCGGACAGAATTTTAGAAAAAAGAAAAGAGATAGGAAAAATCACGACTAGTTCTACTGAATTAGATAATTTATTAGGAGGAGGAATAGAAACAATGGCAATAACAGAATTTTATGCTAAATTCGGTTCTGGTAAAACTCAAATAGGTTTTCAATTATGTGTGAATGTACAAAAACCAAAAAAAGAGGGAGGGTTTGATGGAAATGTATTATTTATAGATTCTGAAGGTACATTCAGACCGGAGAGAATAGCACAAATAGCAGAAGCTCAAGGTATGGATCCTGATGAAGTTTTGAAAAATATTCATGTAGCTAAAGCAGTTAATTCAGATCATCAAATGATTTTGGCTGAAAAAGCAGATGACTTAATCAAGGACAACAATATAAAATTAGTAATTGTTGATTCATTAACTTCACATTTTAGGTCTGATTATATAGGAAGAGGTTCTCTAAGTGAAAGACAACAGAAATTAAATACACATATACATACTTTATTGAAATTGGCAGATAAATATAATTTAGCAGTTATAATAATGAACCAAGTAATGGATAATCCAGGTATTTTATTTGGTGATCCAACAACACCTATTGGAGGACATGTTTTAGCGCATGCTTCTACTTATAGAGTATATTTGAGAAAAAGCAAAGGAGATAAAAGAGTAGCAAGATTAGTTGATTCTCCTTGTTTACCGGATGCAGAATGTGTTTTCACAGTTTCAGAACAAGGGATTACTGATTAAATTCATACAAACCTTTAAATAGGTACTTTAAGATAATTTAAAGTGGTGATTTAATGGAAATAAGAGAGATGCATGCTAACGGATTAGTAGTTATTCCTGCATTTATAAGAAAGATGTTTGGTCTATCAAAAGGTTCAAAAGTAGTTTTCAAAGTAGAAGATAATAAGGTATATATTGAAAAAGAGACAGATGTAGTAAAAGAAATGGAAAAATTTGCTAAAGAAGCGAATGTTTCAGAAAAAGAAATAAATAAATTGATAAAAACTGCACGAGAAGAAGGAACTGCTGAAAAAATGAAGAGGTGTGAGATAGATGTATCTTGATTCAAATGTTTTTATCCATGCTATTTTAAATAATCAAGAAAAAGGCAAGAGAGCACGCAAAATAATTTCAGAGTTAAATGATAATAGAATTTCTGCGAGTACAAGTATTCTAGCTTTTGATGAAGCAATTTTGGTAATAATGAAAAACAGAGGAGGGAAAAAATTAAAAGAATACTGGGAAGCATTTCTTAAAATACCAAATCTTAGAATATTAGACATGAATAGAAATGTTGCTTTAAAAGTAGGTAATTATTTAGAACTTGGTTTTAAACCTGCAGATTCTATTCATCTTGCTATTATGTTTGAAAATGGGATAGATACCATTATTTCAGATGACAAGCATTTTGATAATATAAAAGGAATAACAAGAAAATGCATTTAATACTCTGTTTTTTATTTCTTTTTATCTTTATTTTGTATATGAAAATGATTTTTATTTATGGGTCTCCAGCAGTTGGGAAATTAACTGTTGCAAAAGAAATAGCTAAATTAACGGATTTTAAATTATTTCACAATCATCTAACAGTTGATTTAGTAAAATCGTTATTTCCTTTTAGATCTAAAAATTTTATGAAACTTCTTGAAAAATTAAGATTGGATATAATAGAGCATATCGCTAAAGAGGATATCGCAAATATCATTTTTACTTTTTGTTATGCTCCTTGTGAAGATAAGGAATTTGTAAACAAGATACATAATATAATTAAAAACTATGACGGACAGATATATTTTGTACATCTATATAGTAATAAAGATGAATTAATCAAAAGAGTTAATTCTGAATCTAGAAAAGAATACAAAAAAATACTTGATGAAACAACTTTATTAAAAGATTTACAAACATATGATTATTATACCAAAATAGATTTTGTTGAAAGTTTAGAAATTGATAATTCTCATATTTCTGCAATAGAAACAGCAACGAAAATAATAAAACATTTTAATTTAAAAGAGGTTAAAAAATGAAATTAACGGTTTTAGGTTCAGGCACAGCTATTTTAGATTTAAAGAGAAACGCGCCCGCTTTTTTATTAGAATTTGATAATGGTAAAAACGCATTATTAGATATTGGCCCAGGATCATTAAAGCGCTTATTAGAATTAGGAAAAACAATCAATGATATTGATTATATATTTTTATCTCATTTTCATCCTGATCATTGTTTGGATTTAATCCATTTATTATTTGTTTTAAAAAATAATAAATATTTAAATGATGACAAAGAAGGTAATATTACAATAATATCTTCAAAAGAATTTGAAATTTTTTATAATAATTTAATAACAACTTTTTATGGGGAAACAGATGCCAGAAATAAAATAATTTTTAAAAACATAGATGAAGGAAATATAGAATTAGATAATATTACAATTTCAGCAATAAAAGTAAAACACAATGATGAAAGCAGAGCATTTAAGATAGAACATAATAACAAAACCGTAGTTTATTCAGGAGATACTGGTTATGATGAAGAATTAAAAGATAAATTAGGAGAATTTGCTAAAAATTCAGATGTGTTCTTATTAGAATGTGCTTTTTCAGATGAATATCCCGCAAGTGTTCATTTAAACCCAACTGCAGTTGGAAAGATAGCTCAAAAAGTAACCCCTAAAAAATTAGTGTTATTTCATTTTTATCCAAAAGTTCAAAAAACAGATATAAAAGGAATAGTTAATAAATATTACAATGGAGATATAATATTATCTAAAGGTAAAATGAAAATTGAAATATAAGTTTTACAATTAAAAAAATAATATAAATTAATATGCAGGTGTAAAAAATGAAATGGGTACTTTTTGCAGCAGCGGCAATGTTTTTATTCACATTTGCTAATGTAATTCTTAAAAAAATAGTTAATGAAATAGGGCAAATAACAGTAACAAATATACAAAACATGTTACCTAATCTTACTCTTTCTTTTATTTTACTTTTAATTTTATTAATTATTTTTACATTAGCTGGTTTTGTCTCAATGCTTAAAGCGTTAGAAGAAGGAAAAGTAGCACTTGTGATGGCAGTTGTAAGTTTAAGTACAATTTTACTTGCTTTTTTATCAATTTTCATATTTGGGGATACTTTTTCAGTAAAAGAAATTTTAGCAATGGCTTTAGCAATAATATCAATTTTAATTTTACTTTTTTAAATAAGTGTGAGGTGTTTTAATGTCTGAGTGTTTAAATATCAATGAAAATTTAAAAAAATGTAACTGTACTTATCGTGGGTGCCCTAGAAAAGGAAAATGCTGTGAATGTATGGAATATCATTTAAGTAGAAATGAGTTGCCTGCTTGTTGTTTTTCAAGAGAAGCAGAAAAAACGTATGACAGATCCTTTAAAAACTTTATCAAAGATAAAAATAAATAATAAATTATAGGAGGCAAGTAAATGAATAGGTATTTTATTTTATTAACTTTAGTATTATTGATTTCTTTGACATTTTCACAAGTTTTAGAAATATATTATTTTTATGGTGAAACTTGTCCACATTGTTCAAAAGTAAAACCAACCTTAGATATACTAGAACAGAAATATGAAGGAGAAATAGCCATACATAGATATGAAGTATACAAAAATAGTGATAATCAAGCATTGTTTAAAGAATTTTTAAAAACTCAAAACAAAACTAGTTCGGGAGTACCTGCATTATTTGTTTTAGATAAATTCTTAGTTGGAAGCAAACAAATTCCAGATTCTCTTGAAGATATAATCATTGCAAATATTGATTCTGATAAAAATACAGTAGTTCCAAGTGAAGAAAATATTATTGTAAATGAAATAAAAGAAAGCGATGATACTATAGTTGAGATTTGGGGAGTTTTACAAAATCCGTTTGTACTTTTAGTAATGGTATTAATATTGATAGTGATTAGTTATTTTATATATAATAAATCAAAGAAATGAGTTATTAAAGTTCAATTTCAAGTGCAACAACTGGACACTCAAGTCCAAAATTTAATATAATTTTTGGATATATCTCACCAAACACCCCAACTTTTTTTCCGTTTTTCCATATCCCAGCACTTCTACCAGTTATAAATATTTTATCATCAGATGGTTTTATTTCATATTCTTTTCCCAATATTTTAAGAATGGCTTGAACTACTGATCTTATTTCTGTAAATCCTATTTTAGAATTGGTCATTGTACATGCTAATTTAGTTTTTAAATTTGGGTCTGCAACAATTCCCATTTCATATATTTTTTGAGGCATTTTTTCTTTTTTACTTTCTGCAAAAACATCTAATAAATTAGGTAAAATACTAGGGCGAACAATAGTAAAATCTTTAGTTAATGGGTTTTCTATTTCAACAAAGTATACATATTCTAAATTAGCTTTTTTTACTTTTTCTTCATTAGTTAATGTCCATGTAAATACTTCATTAAATCCTAAACCAGTTAAAACAGAATTAATTATGTGGTCTTCTTTTTTATTTCCAATACTAAAGAAATTAGGCAATTCTGGTTCAAAAGAATTATAATTCATAGAAATTGCTATATCTTCAATTAAGTCTATCTTTCCTAGAATATCTGTTCTATATGGAGGAATATAAACCCAGTCAGTTTTAACAAAAAATCCCATTTTCTCTAAATTTTCTTTAATTTCGTTTTTTGTTAATTTAATTCCTAGTACTTTTTCTACTTCTTTGTTTGGTAATTTTATTTTTTTCATATTTAATTTTGGAAAAATAGAATTATCTACTTTGAATTCAAATAAAGTCCCGCCTCTATCTATTAAATTACATACCATAAGATTTAATACTTCATTTACTGCTCCTTGGTGTGTTCCGGTGACATCTATTAAAAGATCAGTAGTATTTTGTGTTACTTTTGTCATTTCAGAATTAATTATAGGGGGGAAGGATAAAACTTTATTTTTAGCATCTGTTATTAAAACACATTTTTTATTAATTAAATGAGCATATGCAATCCCTTTTTCATGATATTTTAATATTTGGTGTGCATTCATTTCAGTATCTTTCTCTAATGGTATAAATCTAGGAGATTTCTCAAAGTCATAAGCAGAATAGGTTAATGGAAAAGTTATATTTTTTAAATCATGTATTCCCACTGCAACTTTTTTTCTTTTTCTTCCTATTGTTGAATGTAATTTTTCTTGTAATTGCATTAATGAAATTAAAGTTTTTTCATCAATGTTTAATCCCTTGATTACTGCTAACCCAATATAAGGTCTAAGGTTTTCAATATTTTTACTTGTTTTAAGATAATATAATTTTTCTTTTTTATTAATTTTATATTCAATATTTTTTTTATAAAAATAATTATTAAGTAATCTGCCTACTCCTTCCACACTTAATAAATCTGGCCTATTTGGTGTTATTTCTAATGTTAATTGATCTTCGTTTTCTTTATTTATTTCTGTGGGTACTCCCAATAGCGGTAAAGTAGTTGTTGCTTGTTTTTTTGTTATTTTAACGAATTTAGTCAGTTCTTCAAATGAGATTGTTATTACTGCCATATTTAATCCTCCAATTATAATTTTTTATTCTTATTTTTTAAAATACTTTGTATCTCTTCTGGTTCTATGTTTAGTCTATATTTTTTCATTATTTCTCCAATATTTCCATGATTGTTTTCAATTATTTTTTCCAGATTCTTTCCAGTTATTTTATTTAATTCGTATGTTTTGAGAATAGTATCTATATCCTCTGTTTCAGTAGTATACCTAAGTATTTCACCAATTGCTTTTTTAGTAAATCTTCCTTTTTTATACTCTGTAAATATTTTTATGATTTGATTATCGGTTATTTTTTCAATATTAACTCCCTCTCTTCTTAGTTCTGTTAATGTTTGTTCCAATGTATTCGCAACTAATAGTGGGTCATAACCTTCTTCTGTTAATTTAATAAATAGTTGTAAGTATTTAGATTTTAACATTTTTTTAGCTAAATCCATATTTAACATTTTTTCTAAACTAGCTTGTGTGTCTTCTAATCCTTTCCCTTTTTTATTTTTTATTTTGTTTAGTCTATCTGTATCTATTATTTGGGGAGGAATATCTGTTTCTGGATACATTCTTGCTTTTCCTGCAATTGGTCTCATAAAATAACTGAGATCTTTATCTGCCCTTCTTGTTTCTAATGGGATAAAATGCATATTTACTCTTTCAAGTACTTTATATAATGCATTTATAGCAATCTGTTCTGGAGCAGCAACTAATACAAAAGCATCTTCTTTTTTGCTGTCTAATGAGAGCTTTATTTGAAAAATTTCTTCATCATTTATTTTATATTTTTCTAAATTTTCATCTGAATGAATTATTCCTTTTACTCCTGCTGTTTTAGCATATTGAGATAATTCGGTTCCATATCGTATGTTTGGAAGCAATTCGATTCCTAATATTCCATTATGTTTTTCTAATTTTAATGCAAATATCTTTTCTCCATTGTTTATTGCAGTTTTAATAAATTTAGATTCAGTTTCTTCAAAAATCTCAGTTACATCTGCAGTACAAAAACCTAGCTGCTCATTAAGTTGTATATTTTTGAGCTTATCTAATAATTTTTTCAAATTTTCTTGTCGTTTTATTTCATTTTCTATTAATTTAGGAATCAAATCTAATTCTTGTGCTCCTTTGATCTCGACTCTTGCACCTTCAGGTATAGAAACATTTACATCCTGTCGTATTGTACCTAACCCTCTTTGTACTTTACCAGTTACTCTAAGTATCATACCTATTTTTTTTGCAATTTCTTGTGCGTGTTCTGGGTCTATAATATCAGGCCCAGTTGAAATTTCTATTAATGGTATTCCTAATCTATCTAATCTAAATGTGGATTGTCCTATCTCTTTTTTTATAATTCCTGAACTTTCTTCTTCTAAACATATAGTTTCAATTGATACCTTGCCCTTTGAACTTTCAATATAACCCCCAGTTGCAATAATTGCAGTTCTTTGAAAACCAGAGGTGTTTGAACCATCTATAACTTGTTTTCTCATAAAATGTACTTCATCTACAATATTTGAATTTAAATTTAATGCAATTTCTAAAACTATATCCAATGCTTCTTGATTTAATTTTAAGGGAGGGCATTCATCAATTTCTAATTCGCAGCATACTTCTGGATAAAATTCATAAATATAATCTGTATTTTTTTGTTTTTCAAATTGTGCTGTTTTATCCACTTCAGAAATTTCACTTTTAACTACATTTAATTTTCGTTTATATTTTTTATTTACTTCATTCCCTTCAATAGATGGGCAATTACAGAATAATTTATGAGTATCTAATCTTTGATGAATTTCAAGACCACATTTTAAGTTTGATTCTTTTTTCATAAAACAACACTCCTATCTGTTATTTCGCCTACAAAATTAGTTTCCATTTCTTGTTTTATTTTTTCCATTTTCTTTTCATGCCCAAGCACCCAACATAATTTGGTAAAAGCAGTTTCGGGTGTCCAATCACATAAGTGACCTATAACTCCTATTTGTTTTAATTGTCTCCCATACGTATAGGTATTTAGATTTAATCTTCCATATAGGGTTTGAGGACTCATAACAACTGGTATATTTGATTTTATTAGTCCTTGTATTTCCTTTAAAATTGATTTTGAATTTTTATCATTAAATGCATTTGTTGGAACATGTCCTAATCCAGTACCAGCAAGAACTATTCCATCATAATCAGATAATTTTTCAATAAATTTAGGGTTTATTCCAGGATGTATGTAGATCAATCCTATATTTTCATTTAGTTTTAAATTTATTTTTGGTTTTCTATTTTTATCTTTTTTAATATATTTATTTACTGAGTCAACTGTTTTATTATAGTAATCAATTCTTAATATGGGTAATTGATTTATTGATTTAAACGCGTCTCTTCTTGAAGTATGCATTTTTCTAACTCTTGTTCCTTTATGGACATAACATAGATTATCATTTAAGTTCGAATGCATACATACCCCTATTTCTGAAAAATCTGATTTTGCAGCCATTAATGAAGATAGCAAATTTAATTTAGAATCACTTGAGCCCCTATCTGAACTTCTTTGTGCACCTGTTAGTATTATAGGGACTGGTGATTCTTGAATCATAAATGATAATGCTGCACTTGTATAGTGCATTGTATCAGTTCCATGAGATATAACTATTCCTTCAATATCTTTTTTTAGTTCTTTTTCTATTTCTTCTCCTATTATTTTCCAATGTTTTTGATTTAAATCACCAGACAATAATGAAAATATTGAACGGGTATTAATTGTAGTTATATCTTTTATTTCTGGAAAATTAGATAGTAATTCTTTTTGTGAAATAGCAGGATATACTGCACCTGTTTTATATTCTACCTTGGAAGAAATTGTTCCCCCACAACCTAATATGGTTATATCTCCTTTTTCTAATTTTTCTTTTTCTACTGTTTTTTTAATTGGTTTTAATTTTTCTAGTATTTTTATTTTAAAATTATCAGTTGTTTTGATTCCAATATTATATCCATTATCTAATTTTATAACAAGGCAATTCTCATCACCTAATTCAGGTCTTGGCATTAATACTCCTGAATATTCTTTATTATTTTGTTTTAGAAGTATTTTATCTCCTATTTCTATCTTTTCTTTAATAAGCATTTTCTGAATTTCTTTAGAATACATAGTTTAAATTAGAAGGAAAAGAATTAAAACAATATTTATTGTTTTTCTTCTTAAAAATAGTTATTAAGCTAAAAGTTACCAGAAAAGTTTAATCTAAATTCCCAAACTGGATAAGACCCTTCTGAAGTTTTAATTGTATTTTGATTAAAAGTACCAGTTATTCCAAATCCATTTTCATTTCTCCATGTTGCACTTATATCAAATTCTGATCTTTTTGCCCAATTATTCTCCATATTTCCAGGAGTTTCAGCAAAAGTATACATTCCTTCCATCATAAATTTATCTAATATGTAATATCTTACTCCAAATGCTTTTGTTTCCATATTATTAATTTTCCCATAGTCAAATAATAGTCCTCTGCTTTTATCTCCTACTCTTCCTTCTAATATCCATCCATTTTCTTCCATAACATTTAATCTTAAACCTAAACTTGTTCCTGGATCTAATTTAGTACCTGTCATGTCATATTCTAATCCAGATCCCCATGCACGTTCTACGTTTTCAATATCTGTTTTACCAACATTAGTTCCCCATAAATTGAAAGTTAATTTGAGATTGCTGAATTTTGCACCAACAATATTTGTTAGTTCATTTTTTGTTAAGGAATCAACATTAGTTTTAGTCACATTTGTACCTGCTAATAAGGTAAATTCTTTTCCATTTTCCCAATTTTTAGTGAAAATACCAGTCGTGTATATAACTTGATCTACTTCTCCAGTATTTGGATCTATATGGTCGATACCATTAAGAGTTAATTTCATACTCATTCCTTTTTTTAAATCAGTCAAAACAATTCCAAAATTAATTGGATTATCTCCTAAGATATTTGGCTGCCATCTTCTAAATGAAGACATTATTTGCCAAATTTGAGTATTCCATTGTTTTAATTTAGTGTTTTTGAATGCTTCATCATTTTGTATTCCTACTAAATTATTTTGAATATCTTGTGCAATAACATCTATTGCTTGAGATATGTCTCCAAATTGTTTTACCATTGCAGGGTTATTACCGAAAAATATAGTTTCACCTTTTATTTTTGCAAATGCACTCAAAGTTAAATTTTCATTTATTGTCCATTGAGATATTGCACCTGCTTCTGGTTCTTGTCCTATTAGGTGTTTGTAATACCCTAATCCTTGAATATTTTTATGATAATATCCTAATGAAGTAAATATATTTGCTTCTCTTCTTGAATCATCATATTGATATAAAATAGAACTGTTTAAGTTTTTAGTATAAATTGCTGCTCCCCCATCTATTGATCCGCTTTGTCCTTTAGTTAAATATAATAATGTTCTAACTTTATCTACTACTAATAATTCAAATGAACCTACTTGTTCTCCAGGAGACATATCTGCAAGTTTTTGACCTCTCTCTGAATTATAATAAGTTAAATCTGAATTTGAATATGTGAAAAAACCTAGGGATATTAATACTGTATCTCCTTTAAATAATTTATTTAATAAGTTATTTTTTCCAGTAGATTCCAATGCTATTGCTCCTCCTAGATCTTCACTTACAGTTCTTGCAACTAAAGTTCCTGTTTTTAATGTTTCTTCATTGTTCATAGGAATAGTTCCAACTAAAAAGCCCCCATATCTTCCATCTGTTATATTTCTTTCTGCTCCTGTTTTTATTTCTTCAACTCCTAAATTTAAATCAACAGTTCCTAGATTTTTCATCATTTCAATAAACATATGTTGTTTATATCCAGTAGAAGTCATAGTTTCAATAAATTGTTTTTCTTGTTCTCTATTAAATACAATTTTATACCAATTTCCCCCACTAGAATATAATATATCAAAATTATAATTATCTGCAATTCTTTGTGCGTCTAATTCGTCCATAGTTCCATTAATTAGATCTCTTTTTGTATTTGACATTATGATTAAGTTTCCTCCTCCTGCAATTCCATTTAAATCTAAATTACTTACATTGTTGTATCTTTGTAATTGTAAAGGATTTCCTTCATTATATTGATTTTCAGAAAATTCTAAAATTCCATTTAACCAATATGCTCCAAGAGCACGCATATTTCCTAAATTCATTGATAAGTTATTATTAATATTTTCATTTAATACTCCTTCTGAACCAAATCCTCTTCCTAAATACCTTTTAATTATAGTTTCAAATTTCTCTCTATTTTGTCCTGTCATTCCAAGAGCAGCTTCTATATCTACATATTCAGCTTCATGATGTCCAAATAAATTTCCTGCATATCTATTAAAATTTGTTTTTCTTGTTTTTGACATTATTTCTGTATATTTTTCTGTTAATGAAGATATAATTCTATCTTTGCCTGCTGAATATTGAAGATTTCTTTCTCTCCAATAAGGATCTGGAAAATAAATTGTTAATGATGAAGATAAGAATTTTTGTGCTTGGTTAAAATTATGGATATATCCTTGAGGAATATCATAATCTGCTAATAATTGATTAATTCCAGATATTTGACTATATAAATCTGGAATTGTTTCTATTCCTAATCTTTCTTGTGGTTTTCTCACTTGTATTGTATTTCCAGTAGTAATATATTTTGATTTTAATTCATCTAACATTTTTGCGATTTTATTTAAATCTGCTTCTAAATAATCTTTCATATTTTCAATTCTATCTTTTTTGTCACTTGAAGTATATATTGAATTTAAATGTCCAAACATTGTTTGGAATACTCTATTTTGATCATTTTCATCATTTAAGTTCGTAATTATTTGTTCTAAAAGAGTGGGGTTTTCAAATAAAATTATTTCATAATGTATAGGTAAATTTCTTGAATATGAAATAATCATTTGTAATTCTTCTGCTTTACAATTTTGAAATATTTCACTATTATCAAATAATTTTGAAAATTCCAACATTCCAAAAACATTAAACCGATTTCTTCTTATCACATCTCCTGTATCAAATTCAATATCATTAGAATAGAATAACATTAAATTTGCTTCATATGGTCTTGCACCATAAAAATTGTTCCAAAGTTTTTGATTTTCTTCTTTATTTTGAATTAACTTAGTAATTGCAGATGCATAAGTATCTATATTACTGCTTTTTGGATTAGAGTATTCGGATAATAATTCACAGTTTGGCCCATAATATCCTTCTAATATTAGATTAAGTGATGCTTCATCAATTTTAAGAGTTGAAAACATTTCTAATACTTCTTCTTCAGTATATTCTTCAAGTAATGTTAAATTTGATTGGATTGTTGAATATGTATTATAATTATTAAGATAAGTTTGTGTTTCATTAATTGAGTCAAATAAAAAACTAGTTCTGTTTTGAAAAGTATCATCATCTACTTGTTGGTTGTATAAATCAACAATAAAACTTTCCCATTCGCTTGCGTTTTCTATTGGATTGCCTGCACCATAAAAGGTATAAACTACGCCATTTATTATATTCCTAAATGTATTCCCCTCTTCATTTGTAATTTTTTTTAGTATTTCATTTAATGTATTAATAAATTCTTCTTCGCTCATTTCACTTGCCCAATCTTGTAATGCAATATTTATATTTTCTTGATAAATTAAAGGTAAATTTTCAAATGCTTCAACTTGTAATGCTTCAAATGAAAATGTATTTTCTTTGTTTAATCCTAAATACCAAATATTTAAAGCTGATTCAAATTCAATAAATTGTTTTAGGGTTTTTTTATATCTGTCTATAACACTATTTATGTTGTTAGAAGATAACATAAGTTTAATTGCTTCTTTATCTGAATTATCAAATAAATTTAAAAATAATTTTATAGATTCAAGTTTTTCTTCTTTTTCTAATTTTTCTAAAACTAATTTAGATACTTTTTCTATTATGCTTTCATACACTCTATATTTTTCATTATCTTGAATATTTGTTTCATAACTATTTTCTAGTTCTTTAATAATTTTATTTAATTCAGATTCTAAAAATTCAAAATCTTCTGGATTAGAAATATTTTCTGGTAATAGGAGTAATAAATTATAAACATGGTCTGCTGCTTTATCAAATTTTGTTTTACTATCTTTTACTACGTTTTCTACATCTTCTTTTGTAATACTTCTTTCTTGAGCTTCTTGTGTTTCTTTAAGTATTAAACCATTACCTATAGCATATTTTTTAAGTATTTCCATTCGTATTATTGCCTCATCTTTTCCGTAATTATCTCCGTAATTATCTCCAAACTTATCAAACTTCTCTGTTAATTCTTTTTGAGATACTGATTGATTACTTTCTACTGCATGTTCTAATTCAGATTTGGTTACATAATATCTTTGTTTTCCAGAAGTATGATTTAAAATAGATTCTAAAGTTGCGTAAACTATTATTCTCAATGCTTCAGCTTCAGATTTTCCTTTATTGTTTATTAAATTAGTATATTGGTCATTAATAGTATTTTTTGTATTTTCATCATTTAAAAATTTGATTTCAGTAAGGCCTTGTAATGTTTCTGGTAATGTTATTGATTCTGCCATATCGTCACCTAAATTATACTGCGCGCTCTGTCTTTTTAAGGTTTTCTCTTGTGCTTCTTGCGTGTTAGTTTGAGCATAAGAATAAGAGAGTAAAGGTTGCCCTATGTTTAATGTGTATAATACGCTAGTATAATTAGCTATTTTTCTAACTGTTTTATGTTTAAACATACTTTAACCTCAATTGAAAATTGATTTTCATTCTACATAATAATTACGTGTTTTTAAATAAGAGATTGTGTATTTATTTAGAGGTATTTAAAAAAGTTTGTTTTATTTTTTAAAACAAATAGAATTAGATAATGTATATTTGTATATGGGGAACACCACCAATAAGTTTAACAGTAGTTTTATCAATTAATCCGCTTTTATGTGCTATTTCTATGCATCGTTTTCCAATTAAATTGAATGAATCTGCATTTTTTAACTCATCTAATAATTCTTTTTCATTCACTAATTTTCCTTTATAAAAATTAGAGTGTTTTTTAATATCTAAAGTTATTTCTCCTTCGTTCAAAGTTTTATTAATTAATTCTTTGTCGCATACTGCAAGTATTTTACCTTTTGGAGTCCTAATAGTGTTTAAATACATACATTCATATTTTCAATAAAGCTTAAATACTTATTCTTCTTAGTATATAAATATGCCAAGAAAAAACAAAGTTAAAAATACTAAATCTGCAAAAAGAGGAGTCAAAATTGGTAAAAAAACAACAACTTCAAAAAAAATAAATATAAAAACTAATATTAGTTTACAAAGTGCAGAAGTTGTTAAATTGCAAAGAGAATTTCTAAAAATAGAAGATGAAATTACAAGACACATAGCTGCAAGAGCACCAAAAATTCCATTTGCAAAACCACAAGCTCTTTCAAGAACCTATTTTGCATCACACGAGGAAAGAATTAAACCAGTAGTTTCTTCATTAAAGAGATTAAAAAGAGAATGAAATGAAATTAGGTTCTCCTCTCATTTTCCTTAAAATATGTTATCAAACTTACCTATTTTTAAATTCTATGTACTAAATTAGTTTAAGGGAGGGAGCAGATGGAATATTCTAAAACTGAACAGGAAATATTATTACATTTTTTTACTAATTTAGATAAAAGAGTGTTTATTGCTAAAAATATTCATCCGGAGATATGGGCATTATTACAAGCTCAATATAGTAGATCTAAAGAAGGACTAAGAGAAAGATTTCTTAAGACTTTAAAAAATGATAAAGAGAGTTATAAGAAGTTAGTTGAAGCTGTTGAAACTAAGGAATTAGATAATATAGCATTAATTAAAGCTGAAGAAAAAGCTCAAAATTTTCTTTCAGAATGGGGTTTAAAATATGGACATGGGTCTATAATTGAAGGTGCAATAGTAGGAATTGGAGTTGAAGATATTTCTATTTTTGAAGCTAAAACAATAGAAGATAATAGGTTGTCTTCATTTACTGAAAAATCAACTAGATATGTTGATTTTGGTTTAAAACAATTCCATATTCCAAAAGAGATTAGAGGAACTGAAGTAGAAAAAGAATATCTAGAGATTATGAATTATTTATTTGATACGTATACTATCCTGAATTCAATAGTATTATCTGATATACAAGATAAAATACCATTTGATATAATTAAACATGGGGATAAAAAAGTATGGGAAAGATCATGTAGATCAAGATGTTTTGATTCAACAAGATATATTTTACCTGTTGGAGCAAAAACAAGTTTAGGATGGACAGTTAATGCTAGAGAATTAGAACACGCAATTGTAAAAATGCTTTCACATCCATGGAAAGTTATTAGAGATTTAGGAGAAGAATTAAAAGAGGAAGCTAAAAAAATATTAAAATCTTCTTTAGAATTTGCGAATGAATGTGATTATTTAATTGAAACAAATAAGATAATGCCAGATGTAATTAATGGTTTTTTAAAAGCACATGGAGTTAAAGAACTTGAATATGAAATTGAAGATAGAGTTACATTAGTTAATACAACTGCAGATCCAGAAAATTTTATGATTGCAAGTGTAATCAATTCATATTCTGAATTATCTTTTGAAAATTCATTTAAATTATCAAGAGATCTTACTCCTGAAAAAAAAGAAGAGATTTTTGATAATTTTATGAATAAAATGGGAAATTTTGATGCTCCTTTAAGACAATTAGAAAATGTTTATTTTACTTTTGATATTGTAATGGATTATGGTGCTTGGAGAGATTTGCAAAGGCAACGGATGTGTACTCAAACTGTTCCACACCCAACAAATGGTTATGGGTTTGAAATACCTGAAGATATAGATTCTACAAAATCTATAGATATGTATACAAATGCAGTAGAACTTGCAAATAATTTTTCTAATAAAATAAAAAAAGATTATCCTGAGACTGCAGCAATGGTTCTTCCTTTAGGTAATAATATTAGATATTCTGTAACAATGAATATAAGAGAAGTTTATTATATGTGTAAATTAAGGACTTCTCCACAATCTCACTATTCTTATAGAAATGTTGTTTTAGATATGTATGATATAATGAAAAATAAATATCCGCTTCTTATGAAATATGCAAAAATAAGATTTGATGGGGAAGCATTGGGTAGGTTAAGACAAGAACAACAAGCACAAAAACCTAAAATGTGATTAAATAATAAAATGGGCCCAGCCGGGTTCGAACCGGCGACCTCCCGCGTGTAAGGCGGACGTCATACCGTTATCCACTCTATACAATTTAATTTATTGAATAAAGTTCTAGACCATGGGCCCCTTAATTATTAAGATGTGTATATCTTTTTAAAGGCACACATATTAAAATATTTGTGATAGCCCTATCGTCTAGTGGCCTTTCTTTTCTTTAAAGAAAAGAAACCCTAGGGAAAGAAAAGAACTAGGCATGGCAAGATAATGGTCAAGGATAGCAGGCTCTGGACCTGTAGACTCCGGTTCAAAAGAATTGCTGAAGCAACATTTGCCCGCAAAGCTGACAATCCGGATAGGGCTATTTATAACTTTAATTAATAAATATAATTAAGTGATTTTATGGAAATTCAAGAATTTATACAAGAGTATTTTATAGATTATATTTGGTTGCATAAAGGATATAATATATATAATACTCTATTTTTTGCATTAATTGCTTTATTTTGTATTTGGTTTATTTATCAAGTGTTTAATAAATATAAATTTAAAGTAGATAAAAAACTGATAATCGCTACTATTCCATTTGTTCTTTTTGGATCTACTATGAGGGTAATAACTGATTCTATTGACACCGGAGTAATGCAACAGTACGTTCTCATAAATGACAATATATTCACAACTGCATATCATATTATTTTAGATTCGCAAGTATTACATTATGGATATCTAACCGTGACTCCTGGTATTTATATTGTAATAGCTTTTATCTTTTTAAGTTCTTTAAGTATTTGTCATATTTTCAAAAAAATGGATTATTTAAAATATATTGGGATTTTACTTTTTATTCCTATGTTTATTTTATTGATTCCATTAATAAGATATCCAATATATCCAATTATTATTTTAATATTAGCAATATCCTCTGTTTTTGTTTGTTATATTATATTTAAGAAGTTTGAATTAGATAAGTTTATGTTAATATTAGTTGCTGCACATGGACTTGATGGAGCAACTACTTTTGTGTCTATAGATTTGTTTAATAAATGGGAATTTGTATGTACTCAATTTGGTAGGTGTTATAATGAACAGCATGTAGTACCAAGTTTATTAGGTACACACACTTTTTTTTTATTTTTTTTAGTTAAAGTAAGTATTGTTTTAATTGCTTCATATATTTTATCCAAAGAAGAATTAAAGTCAAACGAAAAATATTATATTATATTGATATTATTAATTATGGGATTAGCACCAGGAGTAAGGAATTTATTAAGAATAATGATTGGGGCATGATATAAATGTTATATTTAGTAGGATTAGGACTTTGTGATGAAAAAGATATTTCTCTAAAAGGATTAGATGCTTTGAAGAATTCTGATAAAATTTTTGTGGATTATTATACACATATAATAAGCGAAAAAACAATAGAAAATATCGAAAAATTAATTAACAAAAAATTAATAAAATTAGAAAGAGCAGAATTAGAAGATGAAAGAATTATACTAGAAAATTCAAAAACAAAAAACATTTCTTTGCTAGTAGGAGGAGACCCCTTAATCGCAACCACTCATATTTCTTTAATTCTAAGCTGTATTAAATCAGAGATAAATTATGAGATAATACATTCGAGTTCTATTTATTCTGCAGCAATTGGAGAATCTGGATTACAAACTTACAAATTTGGAAAAGCAGTAACCTTGGTTTTTTGGGAAGATAAATATAAACCCATATCTCCTTATGAAATAATTTATGAAAATAAACAAATAGGTCTTCACTCATTAGTTTTTATAGATTTGCATGGCCAAAAACCAATGAATATTCAAACAGCATGTAGTGTATTTAGAAAAATGGAACATGAAATAAAAAAAGGATTAATTAATGATGATTTTGAATTAATTATTTTATCTAGATTAGGATATACTGATAAAAAAATACTTTTTGGAAAATTAAAACAAATTGAAAATAAATTTACAGAAATAAAATCTCCTTTTATAATTGTAGTTCCTGGAAAACTGCACTTTTTAGAAAAAGAATGGTTGAATAATTTTGAAATTTAACGTATTAAAAAATCCTGTTTTTTTCCATTATTATCATAAACAGTGATAGTTTTATCTTCATATGGATACCCAATAATTATATGTATTTTTCCATTCCTTTGAAAGAATAGTAGATCTTGTTTTGAAGGAGTAGTATTATTAGAAGGATGAGAATGTACAGAACCAATAGAATCTGAGATTATAGGCACCATATGTGGTTGTAATAATGCAAATCCTTTTCCTCCTTGGGAGCCAGGAATAACAAGAATTTCAGATATAATTCCATGTTTTTCTCTAAGTAAACCAACAAACTCATTTGGAAATGAATTTTTTGCTGCCATTTTTAAAAATTCGATCATATCTTTTGATAATATTATCATACTGTTTTTACATTCATAATATTTATTAAATCAGTCTATTCTTCTGGATTCTACAATAAATAATAGGAATATATACAGAAGTAAAATACGTCATTTGTTGAACTCAAGTTCGATAACTTTTTAAAGGGTTTTATCTTTAAACTATAAAGTTGATTTTTATGGAAGATAAGTTAAAGACTGCAATTGCGGGAGAAATTGTTTTATCTAGAAGTCCAGGCAAAACTATGAAAAAATGGAGAGAAATTTTTAAGATAACACAGTCAGAGTTATCTGGGAATTTACATATCGTCCCTTCAACAATTAGTGATTATGAAAGTAATAGAAGAGCATCACCAGGTACAGCAGTCATTAAACGATTTGTTGATGCAATAGTTGAAATAGATTTATCAAAAGGAGGAAAAGTTGTAAGTCAATTAACCCAATCTATGGAAAAAGAAGAAGAATATTTTACTCTTCATGAGTTTGCAACAAGTATAAATGCAATTGACTTTATAAAATTAATAAAAGGTAAAGTAGTTGCAAATGAAGAGTTAGTAGAATCAAAAAAAATATATGGATATACTTTAATCAAGAGTTTAAAAGTTATTATGGATTTACCTTCAAGTCAATTTATGAGATTATATGGTGCGATGGGAGAAAGAGCATTTATTTTTTCAGATGTTTCAACTGGAAGAAGTCCGATGGTTGCAATAAGAGTAGCTTCATTAAAACCAAGTTTAGTTATTTTTCAAAAATTAAAAGAAGTTGATCCAATAGCAATAAAAATTGCAGAAAAAGAGCAGATACCTATTGTTATAACTGATATGGGGCCAATAAAACTTCAAGAAGAATTAAACAGAATATAGGGGGAGATATTATGAATAATTTAGATGATAATGTTAAAGAATTAATCAGTACTTGTCCAAAAAGCATAAAATCCTGTAGTTATGAAACATTAGATAAATTAGCATTAAATTTAAGGCAAAAAATAATCAATACTGTTTCCCAAACAGGAGGACATTTAGCATCAAATTTAGGTTCGATTGAATTAACAATTGCATTACACCGAGTCTTTAATTCTCCAAAAGATAAAATTATTTGGGATGTTGGACATCAAGCATATGCTCATAAATTATTGACTGGAAGATGGGAAAGATTTCACACATTAAGACAAAAGGGAGGTGTTTGCGGTTATCCACATAGGGATGAAAGCGAGCATGACAAATTTAATGTAGGACATTCTTCTACCTCTATTTCAGCAACATTAGGTATGGCATTAGCAAGAGACCTTAATGGAGATGAGTATCAAGTTATTGGGGTGATAGGGGATGGTGCAATAACTGCAGGTATGGCATTTGAAGCAATGAATATGATGGGTTATACAAAAACACACGCGATTATTATATTAAATGAAAATGGAATTTCAATTTCTCCAAATGTTGGTGCTTTTGGTGCATATACTAATAGATTGACAAATAAAATTGTATACTCTCCTGTATTTAATGAGGTTAGAAAAGATATTCACTATTTATTAGATAATTTAAAAGATGAAAAAATGTTAGATATTGTTAAAGATTTAAGATTAAAAGCTTTGAGTGTTTTAAGTGATGAAATATTTTTTGAAACATTGGGATTTGCATATTTGGGTCCTATTGATGGGCATAATATTAAAGCAATAGAAAATGCGTTAGAAGAAGCAAAAAATATGAAAGGGCCAATAATTGTTCATGTTAAGACAATCAAAGGAAAAGGGTTTGGTCCAGCAGAAAAAAATCCAACAAAATATCATGGTGCTTCTCCGTTTAATTTAGAGACAGGTGAATTTATTAAAGTAGGTCCAAGTCCCCCAGTTTATCAAAAAGTATTTGGTGAATCATTAGTTGAATTATGTAGAGAAAATAAAGAGATAGTTGGGATAACTGCAGCTATGGCACCAGGAACGAGCCTTGATTTATTACAAGAAGCATATCCACATAGATTTTTTGATGTAGGTATTGCTGAGCAAAATGCAGTAACTATGGCTGCAGGTATGGCATGTGAAGGGAAAATTCCAGTTGTTGCAATTTATTCAACATTTTTACAAAGAGCATTTGATCAAGTAATACATGACGTTTGTTTACAAAATTTACATGTTGTTTTTGCCATGGATAGAGGAGGATTAGTAGGAGATGATGGACCTACCCACCATGGAACTTTTGATTTATCTTTTTTGAGATTAATGCCTAATTTAATTTTAATGGCTCCAAAAGATGAAAATGAATTAAGACATATGTTAAAAACAGCAGTTGAATATAAGGGTCCAATTGCAATTAGATATCCAAGAGGTGCTGGAACTGGTGTAGAATTAGAAGAAATGAAAACATTAGAAATTGGGAAAGGAGAAATTGTTAAAGAAGTAAAAAATCCAGATGCAGTTTTAATAGCAGTAGGAAGAATGGTTGATAATTCAATTCAAGCAGCAGAAATTTTAGAAAAAGACGGTAAAAAAATAAAAGTGATTAATGCACGTTTCATAAAACCGCTAGACAAGAATTTGATTATAAATGCAATGAATGAATGCGATAATGTATTTACAGTTGAAGAAAATAATTTACCTTGTGGTTTTGGTTCAGCAGTTTTAGAATTGTTAGAAGAAAATGTATTAATAGAAAAAGGAAAAACTATAACTAGAATTGGAATTCCAGATGAATTTGTAGAATGGGGAACCATTCCTGAATTATTTGATATAACTGGTTTATCCCCTGAAAAAATTGCTGAGAGAGTAAAACAAAAGTTAGCTTAAGATATGTCATATTTTGTGATATAAGAACATTTATAAACAATTTATAACATAAATTATAACTGTTGATGCATATGGCAAAAATTATGGAAACTGCAAATGCAAAATTAAATTTAGGTTTATTTTTTAACAGACCTAAAGAATTAGCAGATGGGAGAAGTTTACATGAAGTTATTTCTCCAGTAGCAACTTTAGAAATGTGTAATAAATTTACATTTATGGGCCCAGAATCTGATAAAATAAAAATAGAATTACGTACAGATAATCCCTCAATTTTAAAATTAAAAGATTTGTTAGAAGGCCCCGAGGGTAAATGTTGGAAAACAGTTGAATATTTAGAAAAAATAACAGGTAAAAAATTACATATTAAACTGATAATGGATTCAATATTACCAGTCCCGGGGGGAGTAGGGGGGGCATCAGCAGATATGGCTGCAATTTTAAGAGGATTAAATGCCTTTTAT